>Ga0222646_100425_pt1 | contig 12258 bp, 20 predicted proteins | sample AntAcemetagen293_FD_179819 | JGI IMG/M metagenome (GOLD analysis project Ga0222646, IMG submission 179819) | Saline water microbial communities from Ace Lake, Antarctica - #293 | ecosystem: Environmental > Aquatic > Non-marine Saline and Alkaline > Saline | place: Antarctica: Ace Lake | collected... | reverse complement strand
GTTTGCCTTTAATTCCGTTTGGAAGGTATTTATAACTTCGCTTAATCTTACAAGGGTTGCCATTACCTCAAGTGGGTTAACGTTGCCGTTATCTAAAATAGACCTTGCTAATTCTAATCCTTGCTTTTTAGCATTTTTTTTGCTAAAGTCTTGAGCAAAGTTTAAGTTTTCAAAATTTTCTACTGTTAAATCTTTCATAGTTTCTAGTTTTTATTAATCGTTAATGTCAGCTTCTTTGCATTGATCATCGCAGTATGTATATCTACATTCCTCTTTGCAATACATACATTTGTTTTCTAAGTCTTGGTCGTCTTCTGGATTAGTCCATCCCATAATTTAAGGTTTTATTGTGCTATTGATTTCATTATGTCATAAAAATAATCATCATTATAAAGAAACTCGTCATTTGTTCCGTTCTCTATTTCTTTTCCCTTTGCGATTATAAAGTCGTTAAAATTGACTACTATGAAAACTAATTCATCTAGTCTATCTTCTTTTTGGAAAGCAATATACCTGTGGTTTCCATCTAAGATACATCCGTCTTGATCTAATATAATAGGGTAGTTTGAGTCAAAACCTCTGTTAAGAGCATTTTCTATGTGGTGACTGTAGTCGTCAGCCATTGAGTCGTCTGCTTCTATTGTTCCTACTTGATTGTAATTTAAGATTGTCATAGTTTTTGTTTTAGTTATAGGCAAATATAAGCATAATAAACAGATATGCAAACATTATAAATGTTAAATATTAAGAGTAATTATCTTAGTATATTGATCTGGCAATAGTCCAGTAATACTTAAGACCTTAGCTTTTTTGTGACTGCTCATTTGATGAGTCGAGTTTTTCCATCCGTTAACAAGCGTTAAACTAGTGCACAATACGTGAATACAGAAATAGCCATACTTTATATTAGGGTCGTTCATTTTTACTTTGTACGTTTCGAAAATTAGTTGTACATCTATCTTTTCTCTTATTACTTCCATGCTATTGTTTTTTGTAGTTGTTGTTTAAAAATTCTAGTGTTTGCGCTTGGCTTAGATTATTATCCTCCATAAATTCCTTAAATGATGCGGGGAGATTTGTTGTTTGTGTGATTACAGAATCAATTGCGTTTAAGTCTAAACGCTCATTTGTTTCGATCTCATAGACGTAATATACATTATTGTCACTTGATTGACCGTATACTGTTTTGTAGTCAATGCTCTTAATTACTACTTCTTTTGTTTTAGTTTTCATAGCTTATATATTTATTGTTGTGTTTCCAATAGTTACCGACTTAATTCCTGCATGATAGAATAGTTTTCTTAGTTCTGAAGATGTTATACTATTAGGGTCTGCCTTAAGCTTATTCTCTAAGTTTATTGATTCTGCGTCTACGTTGGTTTTAAGTCCTAGTAGTAATACGCTTTGTAGTTCTTTAATGAAGTTCATAGTTTATTTATTTATTGAAATTCGTTAATTAATTGTATAAGATCGTTTTTTGTTAATTCACCATAATATTCTGAAGTATAGTCCTCAAACTCATTACCACCTGTATTACCTTTTATTATTTGCATATCATCAAACTCTAATCCTTCCACAAAATGAACATTACACTCAACCTCCTGACTATCGACTACTATCTCATATTCGCATTCTCTGTTTTCTAATGCAAATAGTGAATTGTCGATGTCTATCAAGTCAATATCAACATCAATAGAAAGTACTACATAACCATCTTTACGATGAAACCTATTAATATCATTAGCATGATTTTCTGCAAATATATCACAAAGTGTCCAAGAATTGCCAAGGTTGCTTGTGTCTATGTCATCTCCTTCGTTTAGTAAAATGCTTCTAAATAGTTTCATAATTTGCGTTTTAATTATACACAAATATACAACAGATAAACAGATATGCAAACAATATAAATGTTAAACTTTCATAATAAGGAATAAAAAAACCCCTAACATTTCTGCAAGGGGTCAAACTAAAATAAAACTAGAACTATGAACGGCTAATATAGTTATTTGTTTTGATTAATTCTTAGTAATCTTTTTAAATTTTTCAACCCCTCTGCTACCAAAGTAAGCAAGGTATACAGTTACTAATAGAGTCTTTAGCAAATCAACCCAAACAGGATCGATGTTAAAATTAATGGTAGAACTATCCAAAATAATAAAACAAGTCATTGCAAGAGTCAAAAACCCTAAAGAAAGTGGTCTAATATTCTTACTTAGGAATGAATCTGATTCCATGTCATACTTCCATCGGTCGGAAATATTTTTCATATCCTCCTTGTCCATTTCTATTTGCGCTAATAACATTTGTTTGTCTAGCTCTGATATATTAGGTTCACCGCTTATCTTCTCTCCTAACGCCGTTAAGGCTTTTACACCTGTAATACTACCAGCAATAGTCAAAAGCTCAGGAGCAATGTCCTTACCTTGGTCTATTAGCCACCTAAGAGAGTCGCCTACTCTTGTAGTACCGTTTTTTTGTTTGTAACTTGGTTTCATTACTGCTTAGTTTTATAGGTGTATTGTCTAATATATCTAGCTCGTGTTTTGGTTTCTGTCTCTAAACTAAGTTCTAACCATCGACCACCTAAAGGCTTTATTGGTCTTCCACGCTCTACATGAAAACCTCCAAAGCCGTCTTGATACTCTTCTTTGTATGATGGTGTTCTAAGCATTAACATATCTTTGTGGTTAATGTTTCCTAGGTTATCTAGGTACTCATAAGAGTAGGTCAACTCGTAGTCTTCATGTACGTGACCCATCCAAACAACGTCAGCACCTTGTATTTTTGTAGCTTCTCTTTGATGTTGTATTGTTCCCTTTGTTACTGGCCCACCTCCACCATAACCATGATGATATTTAATTGTGTGCCTGTATGAAGCTGCTTTTTTGCCTGTATTTAATTTCTGATGAAATCTAGTTACAATCCAACCGCCATACCCACCCAAGTTTACTTTACTTTTAGAATTTGCAATAGTGTTAATACGCTCAACAAATCTTTCTAATATGTCAGTTTCTTGATGCCTAATAACAGATGTTTCATGGTTTCCGTAACCTACCATTTCTATAATTTCAGCGTAAGGAGCGAACCATTCAGCACCCGTCTTAACGATACTATCGAGATACCTTGCATTTGTATGCTCTGGTAATATTTCGTCCTTAGAATGCCTAGGATCGCCTTTACCTTGCATAAGACAAAATAAATTGCCGTTGATGAATACTTTTACATTTTCTTTTAAGGCTTGATCTAGGTGTTCTTTAAGTAACACCCTGTCACATTTTGGATTATCCCAGTGTAGGTCACTAATTAATAAGTATTTTACTTTCTTTAATCCAGCAGGAAGGTTTAGTATTGTTACGTTTCTACTTGGTTGCGTTACTAGTATTTCTTGTGATTTCAAACTCATGTTTTGTTTTTAAGTTAATTATCTTATTTCAATCATAATGCCGTCAACGTCTTTAAGATAACTCAATATTTCTTTTACGGCTTTTCCGCTTTCTACAACGTCAATAAGTCCATCGTTGTTAATGTCTCTTAAGAATCTACCTATTAATATACAACCTAGTATATCAGAATAATAATTGCCCTTATGTATTAGTATTTCTGATCGGTTTGGCACGTCTTGAAGCCACAAAGAAGATCCAAACTTAGGTGAGTTGTGTTTTCTTGCCTTATAAGTACCTGTCGGAATACACGACACCCTTCTTTCATTATCTAACCAAGGCAATTCTAATGAATCCCATTTTGAAATTACTGAGTCGTTTATTCCTAATAAGTATAAGCATCCTATTGTTTGTTTCGGCTCTGGTGCATAGCGGTCTAGTAGTAGTTTCATTTTCTATATTTTTTTAGCTGACCTAAAAGTAACTTATTTTCATTTCTTAGCCCAATAACTTCAAATTCTAAATCTTCAATTTTCTTAGTCTGTTTGTCTATCTTATCGGTCATGCTAAGAATAAATGCGTTGTTTTGTTTTGCCATAAGCTCGTAAGCTTTGCCAATTTCAATGTTAGCGTTTGATTCTCTGGACTTTTTGCCCTTGAAAAACAAGAATACACTACTTATCGCTCCTGTGATCGCTGTGAATATTACGCCTGCATTATCTGAAAATATGCTCATATCTCAAATTCTATGTACTCTCCACCATGTCGCTCTATGAAGTTAATCATAGATTGTTCGTGAACGTAGGATATTATTGGTCGACTAGTGCTAAATACTTGATTTTCTAATATCTTACCATAATTGAATATAGTGTTATCCTCGTTTTTTGACACGTAGTAAGGCTTGTTTAAGTCTGTGTGATTGTATATCATTTAATTATTTTTTAGGCTGGTCCTGCATCCGTAAAGCTCCAACTCTGATTGTTAATCAATAGATTTCTTGCAACCTCTCCTTCATCGTTATATCTAGAATCGCCACCATGAAATGTTACATTTGTATTAGTATTAAGGTTTTGCATGTCTATCAATAAAATTGAATATCTTTGTGTATTAATAGTACTTCCTAAGAACATAAGAGAGCCATTTTCTAGATTAGATAAAGTTATTGAAGACGGTAAAGTTGTAAACTGAGAGCCCAAGAAAATAAGAAATCCATTTCGTAAATTAGCTAGAGTCATTGCAGACGGCAAGGATTGTAGAGGACATCCTCTAAACATTTGACTTCCATTTTGCAAATTAGATAAAATCATTTGAAACGGTAAAAATGTCAAAGGACATCCTCTAAACATATCACTACCATTTTCTACATTTAATAGAGTCATTGCAGACGGCAAGGATTGTAGAGGACAATCTTGAAACATTTGACTTCCGTCAGTTACTATGTTCAACCATTCAATGTCGTTAGCTAGTGTATTTAAGTTTAAGCAGCCAAAAAACAAACCTTGTCTGTTATCGGCAAATAGACCCCATTGATTAATTTTAGATAATTTTAACTTATCTCCAGAGTCATTGAATCTCAAGCCTGTGAAACCATTAACACTTTTTTCTTTTATTTCTAAAACATACACACCAGAACCATTACTAAAAGTAATTGTTTCCTGATCAGATAAATCTCTAAAGGTTTGCACTACTATACCGTTCTGTTTTGCAACTACATCATAATTCCCTTGTGCTCCTGTAAACTGAAATTGGTCTGAATTACTACCAGCCTTTGACGTGTCGACCTCTATTATGAAGGCTGTATTGTCTTGTAAAAGTAAAGTCAACCCAGAATTTGAGTCAGCATAAATACTACCGTAACCTATATCATTAGTACCTCCTTGACCCCATCCTATATCGTTGTTTACTCCTCTTCCCCAGTCTGCCATATATCTTATAATTGCATGCCGCCAAAGTAGCTATCTCTACTAGGGTATCGGTCATCGTTTGTATTTGTGTTGTACTCAGGGTACGTAGTTTGGTTAAAAGGCATAAACTTAATGAATTGATTTGTGTAATACTGTGCCAAATCTCTATATTTGTTAGTGAGATAGTCTAGGTCTTGTATACTTGCAAGTTCTGCGGTTTCGCTTGTATGTCTTAAGACTCCCTTGTTTGTTATCTCAAATGCTCCTACTTTTATGTAGTCGACCATTGCCCAATATAGAGTCATATCCTTAACAAACTTATCTAAAAGTATCTTTTCAGGGTCTGTGTCATCTCCTGAAAAAGTACCGTTTTGACTTCCGTTGTTAGTTACGTATAATTGTATTCGCTCATATAGTTTTGTACCTAGATAGTTCTGAATATGTATCTCCTGCGCTATCTTAACAAATTGTAGGAACTTATCAGGATCAACCGAACCGCTAACTATGCTATTAGCTTTTATGTCCTTTTGTGTAACAAATAATGTTATTGCCATAGTTATCTTTTATATCCTCTATCCTTCATGTCTTTTGGCTTCATAGCGACCTCTTTTGGATTTCGTATTCTATATCCTTCACGCTCTGCTTTATTCGTGCTTATACGTGGAGCGAGAGGACTTTTTACATCAATACTTCCTTTTTTCTTAAAGGTTAATCGCATGAATTTATGATTGCAGTTAGGACCTCCTTTGTATTTGAAAATACTATAGGTTGCTGCACCTTTTACACCGAATCCAGGATTAACCGCTTGTGTTTTCATTGCCACCAAATCTTCCTTTCTGTATATCTTATTTGCGTTTACCATTTTTTTGCAAAACTCTCTGCTGTCTGAACCTGTAGTTTCTGGAGAATATTTATAACGGACTTTAAAATTAATTCCGTCTAAAGTTTCGTCTTGATCGCTTTTTAAGTTAGGTCTTGCTGTTCCTGTGCTCACTAAGTTTATCGCTTTTTGTAGAGTAGTTAGGCTTTTGTAGTTTGCCTCTTCCAAAAGATAATCCATTTCATCTTCTGTATCTTCGTCCACTTCTCTCTCGTCTACTAATTCATAATCTAGGTCTACATCTTCGCCTAGGTCTTTTAATTGCTCAAAGGCTTGGTTTAGTTCTTGGTCGGTTGGCTCTTGCTTTGATAAGTCCACACCTGTTTGTTTTTCTTCTTCTTCATCGCTTAGTGGTTCGTCAACTTGCATGAAATCTAAAGGCTGTATGGTCTTGAAATACAAGTCCAAAGTAGTAGGGCATATTTCATCTATAATGTCAACTAATTGATTTTGAAATACACGAATTACTATGTTTTCAAATAGCAAAGTTGCGTTCTTAATTTCGTCAGCATTACTGCTTAGTCCGCCTTGACCGTCACGAATACCTAACAGCATAGGAGACGTAACCCCATGACCTATAATAAGTTTTTCAAAACATTCCTTGGATAAGTATTCGTAATGCTCTGGGGCATTGTCAAGAGGAATAGCGTTGAATGTAGTTTGATGTTCCTTGTCGTCACTAAAATCTATAAGTATTTTCTTGCCTGTTGCACTAGATAGTTTCTTTGTGGCTTCGTCTGCTAATTCTCTTCGCTTGTCTTGATCTTCTGGAATGCCATTATTAAAATTAACAATCATTGAAGGACTAAATCCATTCTTGGTATCATTAATAAGAAAGTTGCCAATTTCTTCTTCTAGTACCGCATATGGTAGTGATGCAATGTATTCAGGTGGAACAAAATATTCAAATCCAGATACATAACCTTGCCAAATATATATCTCTGATTCTTTTCCAGAACCGCACCCATAAGCAGGTATTGGGGTCGCTTTATCTGATTTCTTTTTGTCTTTCCAATTATTGAAATATAACCAGTTGTTAATTTTACCTTTATCGTCTTTTTTCTCAGGTCGTAAGGTCTGCATCGGAAAATGTTCTGTGCCTACGACTTCGCCATCCTTATAAAGTACTTGTATGGATGCCATTCCTAAAGCCTTACGGTCATATATAATTTTACGAAGATCGTTAGGTCTAAAGTATTTTTTGATCTTAAGATAGTCTGTCATTCTACCCTCCGAATTTGTCGCTTCTATTCCCTTACCGTATATTAAGTTAGATATACCCTTAATTATAGCACCGTTTGTAGGGCTTCCAGTAATTCTCTTAATTAAGTAGTTAAAATAATCATTATCTGACCCGTACTCAACAATATTCTCGTTTTTTACTTCCGTAATTGTAGGACTTGTGTAAGCGGATAAGCTAACAACCTTAAAATCTTCCCTGTTGATCATAGTGTAATATATTGATTGTCGGAATTAATCCGTTTTTCTGTGTTATATGAGCTAGAATCAGTACAATAAGCGTTGTTTCTGTAAACTAAATCGGCTGTATTTTGCACAAAAACCTCTATAATATAGGTATTTTCGTTTGTAAAATTAAAACCGTCTACATCTGTTATCTGAAAGTAGTATTTTTCTACCGTTAAAGACTTGGTTTTACTGTAAGTTTGCGCTTTTGAGGTCTCATTTGTCACCTTAATATCGTATAAACCGCTAACATTTTGCGTAAAAATGCTTAAAACTGTGGTATTTTCTGTGACCTTCATATCTAATATACGTTTTAAGCCTATTGTTTGTAACATTCTTAACAAAAAAAAGCCTATCTGCTTAGATAAGCTTTAATTTTTCCTTAGTTTATTATTAAGTACCTACTGTAATTGATGTTTGAGTATCATCGCCTATAATAGTTGGGTCAATAAAGTAAGACATTTCACGTTCTGTTGCTGTAATTGTAAGGTTATAGCCAGACAATTCACCAGGAGCTGATCCTGTCACTTGATTAACAGACACAGTACATCCATTTTCTATACCAACAAATAAAAAATTACCGTTATAATCTTCTACAATTACGTGAGGTCTGCCAAAACTAACAAGTTGTAGTTCTGTTCTGCTTACGCCGCTAATTTGCTTAAGAATCGCAGTAAAAGTAGAGGTAAAAAATGATGTTCCTGTTTCTTCTGAGTTCTCGTTAGCGTCTTCTAGGCTGTGCCCTGAACTCCTTAGTTCGTACTTGAATAACGCAATAGGAGTTGAAGGGTCGGGTACTAACAACTTGTCAATAACTCCCGCAGCAGTAGTGAAAGTTTTAAATATTAGTGGATTATAATTAGCAAAGTAAAATGCCTTAATTCCACCCACACTAGTCTTACAAGGTGTATCTAGTCTGCCTTTTGTTGCATCGCATGCCATATGATTAATTATTAAAAAGGGTGCTATTAACACCCCTTAGATTAGTTTGCGCTATTTGGTATTCCGTATGTTACAATGTCCTTTGCAAATAGATATTGTACGGCTGCTGTAAATCTCATAATAAATCTTACGTTCTTTGATCCGTCAATAGGAGCCATGTCTATGAGTTGTACTTCTGAATGATCGGCTAATAAACCAGTTCCAAACTTTAGGTTTGAAATTGTACTAGCAAACATTGTATTTGGAGCTAGACCGTAAGTCATAAATAATTGAACTCCGTCAAATTCTAAAGCTCCTAGACTTTGGTTATTACCTTTTGCATCTACACCCGCAGCACCTCTACCTTGTGCGCCAAAACCTCCTAAAGCTCTTGTGTAAGCCTTGTAAACATTTGTTGCAACAAAGACTCTCATATCCTCCTTACCGTATAATCTGTTTGGAATTGCATCTACAACTTTTCCAAGTTCGTCAACTACGTTAAGAGCTGTTACGGTTTCACCTGTAATCTCTTGTGCTGTTGGAAGGTCTGCATCGGCTGCAATAATGGTTGTTAATCCGTTGTACTCTCCATCATTGCCTTCTACACCTCTCCAAATGCTAGTCTCGTTTGCTTCCGCTACTTTTGCTACATATTCACCAATAATAAAATCGGCAAAAGTCTTAGGAATAACATCAAAAGCAGAAAATCCCATTTCAATAGCATCCCATGTATTTATAAAATCAGTCTTACAAAATTGTTGATTAACTTGTAATTCTTTAGGTTCTAAAACTCTTTCCAAAAGAGTAACACTAGAACTTGCGTTAAAATCACATGTGGCATCTTGTATAATGTCACCTAGATTCGCAGGGCGAAAAGTTTTCTTAAATTTAATGTTTGGCTCGATTCCAATTCCGCCTTGTTCTAAGGTCGGAGATGAAAACAAAGCTGCTGCAACGTAAGGAAATGCACCCTCACCTTGGTAGCTTGTAGTAATATTTGCAGTTGTACTCATTTTTGTTGTGTTTGTTTATTATTATTATGCTGGGTCAGTTGCTGTTATACCTCCGTTAGTTCTGCATGCTCCACTTAATAACCATTGACTGTTTTTGAAATCGCATACAAGTCTAATATGGTCACCAATAGTTTCTGCATTGGCAACAAAGTTTACTTGATCTTCTGCGGATGCGACAACTACGGCAGGAGTTGAACCCATGTCGGAAATAAAGCCCGTAATATTGTCGCCTTCTAGACTTTTAACAACAAAGTTATCTGTCGCAAATAATGCACCGACTACAAAATCTAAGTGTAATCCCTCTTTAAGTGCTGGCAATGTGATTATCTTTCCTGCTGATGCGTCTAAGATAAATTCAGTGCCGCTATCTCCTGCAGTTAATACTGTTGCGACTGATAAAGTTTTTACTTTTTTAATTTGGAAAACCTCATCGTTACTATGAAATGTTTGTGTACTCATTATCCGTATAGTTTTTTAAACACAATGCTTTTTGTGCTTCCTACGCCTTTTTGTGCGTATAGATTAGTATTTCTTTTTACTGTTCCTTCTGGTGTGTGTGTTACTTTTTTAGGTAGCTCTTGTTTGGCTAATTCTTGTTTTTCTAGCTCTGCTTTTTCTGCTTTTGCCATTTCTTCTTTTTTGCCTTCGACCATTTTGCGTAACTCGTCCATTTCCTTCTTAAGGTTTTGCATGTCCTCTTTAGAGGCGAATTCCATTTTCTTCTCGTCTTTGAGTTCTTCTTCTGGAGATGCATCAGCCTTAATTACTTCTTTGATTACGCCCTCTTCTTCCACAACTACAATGTCACCGTTTTCTAGCTCGTGGTTTGCTACGGGTGCGAGTAACCTCTCAGCGCCTTCTTCATCGCCTGTTAAGACAAATATAGAATCGCCTTCGATTTCTACTATTGTGCCGTCTTTAAGTTTAGCCTTTTCCAGCTTTACTTCTTTTTTGGATGCTTCACCTGTAAGCATTAAGCTTACTTTGTGTGCGATTTTGTCCAAAAGCGTTTCTTTTGTTTCACTCATTTTTATCCTCTATTTGATGTTTTAATTCTTTTTTCTCCATCTATAACAACTGTTAGACTATTTTGCCCTATCGTTGCTCCTATCCCCTGTGCTTTTAGACTACCGTCGCAGCAATCAGACCTATAAGTGTCATCTTCGCAAAGACAACCTCTTTTACTATGTTTTGGGCTTGTTCTACTTGGTGTTTTGTTATCTGTATTATCCATTATAACATTGCCATTATTTCACTTAATATTTTAACCTCTTCATCTTCTCTACTTAGTTCTTTTTTTTCCACCTTGTCGGAAAAATAACCTTCAATACTAAAGCCTTTTATCTTTCCTTGTTTTGCTAGATTATAGATGTCGTCATTGTCGGCTTTCATAGAGATACACCATGTACCTACAGGAACATCTAGACCATAGAATGCAGACTTGTCTTTCTCCTTATCTTCGGTTAACCAAGACTCAAATATGGTCATGCCCTTAACTGGCTTCTCGTGTTCTTCTGTAACTTGATCGCTATACTTATTCTTTGCAAACATTAGGGCAACCTTTGCAATAGTCTCTTTAGAGAAAAATATGTAGTATTCCTTTCCATTCTCTATTCTAAGTATAGGCTTGTTTGGAATAAGTGCGGCTCCTAATAGTATGCGTCTTTCTTTGCTGACTTCTGCTAATTCTATTTTGTTATCTTCCTTTAGCGTGATAAAGTTGCTCTCAATAGCTGGGTCTTCTACCACGCTAACAGCGTTAACCCCTAGCTTTATGTTATTCTCGTCGATGAACATCTCTCTTAGCTCCATACTTAACATACTGTATAACTATGCAAAATGTAACAATTTTAACACTTAGATTTATTTATAAGAGTACAAAAAGCTTATATTGGCGGTCTAAAGGCGTGCAAACCTAAAAGACATATTTGAGAATCCCCTCTGCTTTGGTTGTTGCACGCTCCAATTCACAGGGGATTTTTGTATTTAAAAAAACTATGGAAAAGAAATGTAGTAAGTGTGGAGAGGTAAAAAGTTTAGAGGAGTTTTATAATAATAGAACAACAAAAGATAATAAAAGTACTTACTGTAAGATCTGTCTCGGACCTAGCAAAGAACAAAAAGAAAAAAGAAGAAAACATAGACAAGAAAACAAAGAACTTTTCAGACAAAAGGAAAGAGAATACAATCAAAAAAATAAACATGTTAGGCAAAAACATAGACAAGAAAACAAAGAAAGTATTGCTAAATATGCCAAAGAACATTACCAAAATAATAAGAAAAACCATAGAATTTTAGCTGACAAATGGTATAAAGAAAATATAAAAACAAATCCTTTATATAAATTAAAAGTTTCAATAAGAAGCAATATAAGAACTTCATTAAAAAATTATGGATACAGCAAAAATACTAAGACATTTAATATTCTAAAGTGTGAATTTAATTTTTTTATTGAATTTCTAAATGGTATCGCAAGTAATGGTTACACTTTTGGGATTGGTAATTTACATCTAGACCACGTTATTCCAATATCATTAGCACAAACAGAAGATGAAATCCTTTTACTTTGTCATTACTCTAACTATCAACTTCTTACGGCTGAAGAAAATATGGCTAAAAGCAACCGCTACGTCAACCCCTTAAACCTTGCTAGAGTCCTAGAACACCACCCTAACCCAGATAAGATAAGAGAGATA
>Ga0222646_100423_pt1 | contig 12265 bp, 10 predicted proteins | sample AntAcemetagen293_FD_179819 | JGI IMG/M metagenome (GOLD analysis project Ga0222646, IMG submission 179819) | Saline water microbial communities from Ace Lake, Antarctica - #293 | ecosystem: Environmental > Aquatic > Non-marine Saline and Alkaline > Saline | place: Antarctica: Ace Lake | collected... | reverse complement strand
CACCGTGAGTCAACGTTGGCAATGGAGATCCATGACCGGTACTTTGCTTTGCTGAATCTTGATTCAATACCAAGATTCTACCGTGATGTGTAGCTGCTTCTACCGTAAATTCTGTTGCAATTTTATCGTCTCCCGTCACAATAGAAGCAACTAAAGACCCCATTCCCAAATGCGAAAGCTCAACAGCTTCGGCCGTTGTGGTATATGGCATAATTGTACTTACCGGTCCAAAAGCTTCAACATTGTGAACCGCCCTATTTTTGAATGGCTCTTTCTCCACCAACAAAATTGGGCTTAAAAATGCTCCTTTTGATGCATCTGCTCCATTCACCTCAACTTGATCTACACTGCCGTATACAATCTCAGCTGTTTTATTTAATTCCGCTACTCTTTCCTTTACCTCTTGAACTTGGTCTTTGCTTACCAAAGCTCCCATTCTTGTTTCTTTGAGTGAAGGGTCTCCAATGTTGGTTCTTCCCAACTCCTTGCCCAATGCAATTTGAACGTCTTCGACATAATTCTCAGGAACCATTATTCTTCGAATGGCAGTACATTTCTGACCACACTTCACTGTCATTTCAGCTTTTACACCCTTGATAAATAACTTAAATTCTGGTGTGCCAGGAGCAGCATCTAATCCTAAAACTGAACAGTTCAATGAATCTGCTTCCATGTTAAAAGGCACCGACTCATTGATAATCTGCGGGTTGGATTTTAACATTCTACCTGTCGTTGCAGATCCTGTGAAGGTCACTACATCTTGAGATTCAACATGATCTAGAATAGTTCTTGCAGAACCACAAATTAGTTGTAATGCACCTTCAGGTAAAATTTTAGAAGCAATTATTTCCTTTACTACTGCTTCCGTTAAGAAGGAAGTATTTGTCGCTGGCTTTACAACTGCAGGAACGCCGGCCATCCAATTTACTGCACACTTTTCTAACATTCCCCACACCGGGAAGTTGAATGCATTTATATGAACTGCAACGCCTCTTTTGGGAACCAATATGTGATGTCCCATAAATTTACCTCCTCGTGAAAGATCTATACCATCTCCTTCAACATGAAATGGTTTATTTGGAAATTCTTTCCTCAAAGAGGCATTGGCAAATAAGTTCCCAAAACCACCTTCTATATCAATCCAAGAATCAACCTTCGTTGCTCCAGTTTTGTAGGATACTTCGTAGAACTTTGCCTTGTGTTTCATTAAGTGAAGTCCCAACTTCTTCAACATCATTCCTCTTTCCTGAAAGGTCATTTTTCGTAACGCCGGGTTTCCTACCCTTCTACCGTATTCAAGGATGTCATTAAAATCGAATCCTTTTGTAGTTGCTACTGCTACTTCTTCGCCGTTTACTGCGTTAATTAACGGAATACCATCACCATCTCCGGTTACCCAATTGCCTTGTATGTAGTTTTCTAATTTCATCTTTTTGAATTACGAATTACTGATTACGAATTACTAATCCCAAGAGAAAGCAATTCATTTAATCGAACTTCTAAATTAACCTATTTTGAATGGCTGGAAAAGAAAATTAGAAGAGTTTATTTTTTAAAAATCAAGTTGAGATAATTTGTTTTCAATATCTATGAAGTCTAGGTTCTGATTTATTTTATCAAAATCATTTTTCGAAACCGAACTATCTATCTTTCCCCCTTTCAGAAAATGAATTTCGTCACAAATTTCAGTTAAAGAAGAGAGTATGTGAGAAGAGATTAGAATCGTTTTTCCGGCTAACTTGATTTTTTGAAGGATGTGATTAATCATTAAATTACTTTCAAAATCCACTCCACTGAAAGGTTCGTCGAGAATAAAAAATTGATTTTTTTGCATTAAAAGTGCGGTTAAGGCCAATTTCTTTTTCATTCCGGTAGAGAAAGTTGAAGCATAACTGGACAGTGGCAAATCGAAGACATTAGCCTTATTGCAATCAAAACCTTCCACCTTTCGAGCTTTACACATAAAGGTCAAATACTCTTGTGCCGTCATTTTTGATAGAAATTCGGGATTACTCAGCAACAAGCCAATTGGCAGGCACTCCTGTTCAATTAAAATTTCCCCTTCGCACTGCTCAATTCCTGCAATAGATCGGAATAGAGTTGTCTTACCTGCCCCATTTGATCCTACCAAACCGGTAATTTTTCCCTTTGGAATTACCAACCTAACGCCAGATAAAACCTCCAATTTTCCAAATAATTTTCTAAGGTCTTTTACTTCTATCATGTCGTTAATGGACTTATTTGTTGAATGGCTTTATTGTAATAATATGGAATAATCACGAACAACAGCGGTGGAAAAAGGAAGATCAAAGGCAATAAAATGGCTTGAATTACTTCACTATTTCTAGGAAAGTGTGCATACTTTAAAACGAGGTTTGCCATTAAAAATAAAAGCATGAAAACAACTGCTAACGCTTGAGATAAAGCCTCTTCAGGAAAGAAAATAAGCAACGAAACAAGTATAGGCAAAACACTTGCAATTAGATTTATCATGCCTCGCTTTAGCTTTCCAAAAAGCATTTTTTTAGCTCCGTTATTATATACCCAAACGTAATATTCAGATTCTATGGTTGAGTAAAAGTGTGCACTGACTAAACCTAGTAGTAAAATTGCAAAAATCCCCAAATTCATATTCCCTACTGATACTGCAATTATGGTTAAGCCATAGGCGATCGGGTAAACTAAAATAGCTTTTCGAAACCCTCTGCTAAACTCAAAAGGGTATTTGGAAAAGGGCGTTTTGAATGAAAAGCTAATGCTTTTCTTGAATTCAATACTTGCCGTTACCAAACTAAATAACAGTAATATAACTGCAAACAAAAAATCAAGATGCATCGTAAAAAAGAATAAGAAAGGCATGCAGACTATAAGATTCTCCAAATTTCTTAACACTTTAAATTCTTTTAGCGAAAGTGATAGTTTGAGAAACTCTCTGTTTTTAAGGTTTGAAAGGGCAAAAAGAATATGGACAGCTAAAATCAAATAAATGTAACGAGCGTATTCAGGTAGTTGGCTAAAAAGTAAAATCGACAAGCCAACAAATAATATAGCAAGTATAGTTTGCCCAAGAATTGGGTAAATACCAAATTCTTGAAGATGCCTAACGATTCTCCTGCCTTGAATTTTAAAGTAATACTTCATTAATTAATTGCAAATAAAAAGATTCACTCTTTTTCTACTGCTGTAATGTATGATGGAAGGTTGATAGGAGAATCAAAGCTTTACACCCTAATTGGGAAACATGAATCAATACTCACCTAAGCCATAAATTATTACAAACCTAACGAAACTGCATTCGCAATTTAATTATTTGAAATTAGTATTTTATATAAACCAGATTGCTCTACTTCACTTTGTTCCACACAAGCTCATGCCTCGCAATGACGAAATAATGCAGCGAACAATTGTAATTAAAAGGTTTGAAATTCATTTTCTTCGTAATTCTCAGATTTGAAATTCGCAATTACACTCTTTCAATAATCGTAGCGTAGCCTTGCCCTACTCCAACACACATAGCAGCTAAAGCATAACGCTTTCCCGTTTTCTGAAGCTCCATTGCAGCTGTATGAAGAATACGTGTTCCTGTTACGCCTAGTGGATGTCCAATTGCAATAGCACCTCCATTTGGATTAATTCTAGCATCATCATCTGCCAAGCCGAGCGCTCTGGTACAAGCTAATGCTTGAGCTGAGAAGGCTTCATTGAATTCCAGTATATCCATATCGTCCAAGGTTAAACCTGCCCGTTTCAGCGCTAAGTTCGTTGCCCCAACTGGACCAATTCCCATTACTCTTGGCTCAACACCAACAACAGCAGAACTAACTATACGAGCCATTGGCTTCAAATTGTATTTTTTAACTGCATCTTCTGAAGCAATAATAGTTGCCGCTGCTCCGTCATTTAATCCTGAAGCATTTCCCGCCGTAACAGTTCCTCCTTCTTTTCTAAAGGCTGGTCTAAGCTTTGACAAACCTTCCACTGTAGTTCCTGGACGAACAAATTCATCTTTATCAAAAATGATTGGATCTTTTTTTCGTTGTGGAATTTCAACCGGAATTATTTCTTCCGCTAATCTTCCATTTTCTTGCGCAGCACTTGCTTTTTGTTGCGACCATGCTGCAAACTTATCTTGATCTTCACGACTGATCCCAAAACGGTCTACTAAGTTCTCGGCCGTTTCACCCATGGCATCTGTTCCATAAAGGTCTTTCATCTTTTTATTCACAAACCTCCAACCAAAGCTAGAGTCGTGCATTTCGGCATCTCTGCCAAATGGAGTCGATGTTTTTGATATTACCCACGGCCCTCTTGTCATGTTTTCTACACCACCTGCAATAAATACATCTCCTTCCCCGGCTTTAATAGCTCTGTTCGCATGCACAATTGCAGACATTCCCGAAGAACACAATCTATTTACCGTCTCGCCCGGAACTGACCAAGGCAGGCCTGCTAACAGGGAACACATTCTTGCTACGTTTCGGTTATCCTCTCCTGCCTGGTTTGCATTTCCTAAAATCACATCATCGTATGCCTCTAATGGAATTGTGGGGTTCCTTTTTACCAATTCTTTTATAACCAAAGCCCCTAAATCATCAGTTCGTACTGCAGATAAAGTACCTGTAAATTTACCTATTGGGGTTCGAATTCCGTCGATTATATATGCTTCCTTCATGTTGTATTTTTTGGAAGGTTAAAGGTAAGAATAATGCCAAGAATGGATTAATTCATAAATGCCTAGAATAAAATTTCATTTCAAAATCGGAGACATCTCTTCATTTTAGGCATTTTAGAAGTCTAGTCATTCAAAGAACCAATGCATTAAAACCTATAGTCTCTATCAAACAAAACCCATTCATTCCATTTTAGGTATTTAAATACCTATAGGCATTCAAATTTAAGATTGACAATCAAACTTGATGCTCTTTCGAAGTCCGGTAAACGGTTCCCCTAAAAAAATAAAAAGGTTCCTCATGCCCTTCGCAAGTAATCACCACGTCAATGTCCGCTTTTTTGTTTCCCAAAGAAATAACCTTGGCTTCAGCTTTTAAAACAGCTCCAATTTTAGCGGATTTCGAATAAGACATATTCCCATTGATTAATGGAGAAATACGACCGTAAGAATTGGATGCAAATGCCAATGCTGAATCTGCCAATGAATACGCCATTCCTCCATGTAAGGTTCCAAAACCGTTGAGCATTTCTTTGCGCACCTCCATTTCTAAAATACAATGACCTTCTTCAATTAAAATTGGTTTAATTCCCAACCATTGAGAGCAAAAATCATTCGCCATCATGGATTCGTATACTTTTTGGGCTTTATTTTTCATAAGAATTGCCTAAGATTAAAATGATAAAATGCTTTTGAATGACTAAACTAATTAATACCCTTACCTCAACTTAAAATCCAACTAATATGGTGGAGCAGAATTATTTATTTTTTTGCGTTCATGCTTCTAATAATTGAAGAAAAAATTGCAAGGAATTCTAACACTTCCTTCAACACGGGTTGTAACTATCGACTGTCCAACCAATCTAAATCAACCATAATTTCAAGCCAATGAATGGATTCACTTGCCTCGCCCCCACACATCCTAATTTTATTTCGAAAATCAGCTGCACTTCTACCCTGTTTAATTCTCTATAGTTTGTACCTGCACTTGTTACAAATCGTATAAGTTGATTCTTAATAATTTTAGTTTCGTCAGATTTTGGGAGTTTCTGTAATAACCCATTTACAACTACTCAAGATCTTTGGTTCTTTTCTTTAATACTCTACCAAACTCCTTTTTATCTCTTTCAACAATTCATGAATTTACCTATTTCAAATCCTAAGAACTCCTATTATTTTACAATTCTAGACATTTCCAAATTATACCCTTTTAGGCATTTCCTACACCAGCCCCTTGTGCCAACTCTCCCTCACCGGAACTTCCCATTTATTCTCAAATTCACCTTTCGTTTCTACTAAATTATTAAATACAGTTGTTTCTTGATTTAATTGACCTTTATCTACCGCAGTTTGAAAATCAACCATTCGTATGAGGTTAATCTCTCCTCCCTTTCTATAGGTCAAATTCAACCGGTCAAACAAGTCTAGCTGGTACTCTTTTTCAATTTTTTTTATGAACCGAACTGAAGAATCAATCGAACAGCCTGAGGCTTTAACCTGGGATTCATCTGCAAAAAGAATTAGAAATCGATTATAAAATACGTTGAAAGCGGCTTGTAAATCAGACCCATGAGCCGCCCATTGCGCAATAAACTGTTCTCCATGATGCTGGATCTCTGCTGCTTCATTATCGCTCAATTGCCTATCGGCTTGGTAAATCCAAACTCTGCTGTGATCTGCTAAATCTTTATAATTCATACCTGATTTTTTTCAAAGGTAAGGAATGAAGTTTGCTTCAAAAGCAAAAATATTGGATACAAAAAAAGGGAAGCTTATACTTCCCCTTTTCGCAATTCAGAAATTTGCAATTCTTTAAAGACCATTCCCCTCAGCTATCAACTCTGCCAAATCATATACTTTTAAGGTAGCTTCTTTTTCTTTGTTTTTCACTCCATCGGTCATCATGGTCATACAAAATGGACAGCCTACAGCTACAATGTTCGGACTAGCTTCCACCACATCTTCCATTCGTTCAATGTTCACTTCTTTGGTTCCTGGCTCCGCTTCTTTAAACATTTGAGCACCTCCTGCTCCACAGCAAAGTCCCTTAGACTTGCATCTTTTCAATTCCACTAACTCAGCATCCAACTGCTCTAGTAAAGCCCTTGGAGCTTCGTATTCTCCATTTCCTCTTCCCAAATAACACGGGTCGTGAAATGAAATTTTCTTCCCTTTAAACTGGCCACCTTCAATTTTCAGCTTGCCTTCTTCCATCAACTTCTGCAGAAATTGAGAATGATGCATCACCTCATAGTCTCCACCTAAACCCGGGTACTCATTTTTTAAGGTGTTAAAACAATGCGGGCAGGTGGTCACAATCTTCTTGACTTCGTAATTATTTAGAACCTGAATATTAGTCATTGCTTGCATCTGGAACAAAAACTCATTCCCCGCCCGTTTTGCAGGATCTCCAGTACAACTTTCTTCGGTTCCAAGAATTGCAAAATTTACTCCAACACTGTTTAATATTTTAACAAAAGCCCGTGTAATCTTTTTCGCTCGATCATCGAAACTCCCAGCACAACCTACCCAAAATAAAACTTCTGGCTTTTCTCCTTTGGCCATCAAATCGGCCATTGTGTTTACGTTTAACGTATTACCCATAATTTTTTATCTTTCAAATACTTCAATCGTTTTCTCTTTTTTTACTAAATCTGTAAATTTTCCGTTAAATCTAGTTGCCTTTACTAAATGGTTGTCTATCCAATGATAGTTGCCTCCCCGTGGTTTGCCCATCAAGAGGGCATGATATCTAAATCCATTTTTGTTGAGCCACTTTTCTGTTACCGCCCTATGTTCTTCTGTTCGGGATGTAAAATAAGTAATTACATGCCCCTCATCAAACCACTTGTTGGTTGTTTCCAGAGCATCAGGATACAACTCCGCAGTAGCCATTCTTTCTGGCTCCTCATTTGGAATATCGTCACATATTGTTCCGTCAATATCAACCAAATAATTTTTGCGATCATCTGCCAAGACGGGACTTATTAAATGTCCGTCTTGCTCAACTGTTTTGAGTTTCAACTCTTTGTTATTCTTCATTTATCCAATTTGCTCTATCTGTTTGAGAAAACTGCCAAGGAGCACCATTATTCTCAATATTTGTAATCATTCCTGCCAATTCTGAAGGGATTTTGGATTCTTCCATGACTAAACTTCTCCGCATGTCCATTATTATTGAAAGCGGATCTAATTCTATAGGACAGGCATCAACACAAGCATTACAAGTTGTGCATGCCCACAACTCTTCCTCTGTAATATAGTCTCCGAGCAACGATTTTCCATCGGAAAACTCTTTGCCCTTCTTGTCTATGTTCTTCCCAACTTCCTCCACACGGTCCCGCGTGTCCATAATTATCTTTCGAGGAGACAGTAACTTCCCAGTTTGACTGGCAGGACATTGTTCGGAACATCTTCCACATTCAGTGCATGAATAAGAGTCCATTAATTGCTTCCAATTTAAATCAGTCACATCTTTAGCTCCAAATCGTTCAATCGGTCCTTCTGGTTCTGCAGGGGCAGCATACGGATCAGCATCAGGATCAAACATCAATGCCACTTCTTTTTTCACAGAGTCCATGTTATCGAATTCTCCTTTAGGTTTTAGGCTAGAATAAAAAACGGAAGGGAAAGCCAACATGATGTGAAAGTGTTTTGAATATGGCAAGTAGTTCAAGAACGTTAATATTCCGAGAATATGAAACCACCAAGTACCTCTCTCGAGTGAAACTAATGTTCCATTTGAAAACCCCTCCAACGTTGGAACCAAAAATTGGCTTACAGGATAAGAACCCGCTACGGCATAATGTTCTACTCCTCGTGCTTGCAAAATTTGATCGGCAGCATTCATACTAAGAAAAGCTCCCATTAACAGAACTTCAACAATTAAAATAATGTTTGCATCAGTTTTTGGCCAACCCAGCATTTCTTTCATCCCGAAACGCTTGATGGTCATAAAATTCCTTCTTACAAAAAATACAGTAATGGCTACCAAGACAAGTAGTGCTAAAATTTCGAAAGACCCGATTAAAAAATTATAAAAGCTGCCCAAGGGAGCAGCAAAAATTCGATGAGTGCCTAAGATTCCATCAATGATAATCTCTAGCACCTCAATGTTGATAATAACAAACCCTGCATACACTATAATGTGCATTAAACCGGAAACTGGCTTCACTACCATTTTAGATTGCCCAACAGCAACTAGCAGCATTTTTTTCCAACGTTCAGCTTTGTTATCGGAAAGGTCTATATCTCGTCCCAAGTTAATGTTTCGAATAATCGCCTTTAAGTTTTTGGAGAACAAAAACACCGCTGCAGCAAATGCAACAATAAATAAAATATTTTCTAAACCCATAAAAGTAAAGTTATGAATTAAAGCTTACTGCCCCTTCTTGGCACCCTTATCTTTTCTGCCAAAGATTGAAAAGTGAACGTAACGTTCAGGATTTAATCTCATGTCTAACATCAACTGATCTAGATCATAAGCTGCCGCTTCTAAATTCTGATACAAGGTATCGTTATTCATTAATGCGCCTAACGAGCCTTCACCATTGTTCACTTTCTGCATTAACTCCGCCACTTCTTGCATTGCTATTGAAGCATTATTAACCGTTTGTTGTAGGTTCGCTCCTGCTAAGGAATCACTGATCATTTTCAAATTAGTCAGTGTTTCATCCAATTTCTTATTGTTCTTTTCAAAATTCCGGGTGATTGATTCAACATTTGAAAAGATTCTACTAAGGCTCTGGCGATTCTCATTTACCATCGCATCAGCATCCTCCATCGTTCTTTTAAAAACCTCTAGAGACTGCTTTATATTTGTAATACTCGAGCCAATATCTGCCTGTGCCTTGGTATTAAAAATAGATTTCACCGTCGTAATCGCTGAATCAATAGAACCGATTAAATCTTCAGCCTTATTTTTCAGTGGCGCTATTTGCTGGTTAACGGCGTCTTGAAGAGAAGCTTCGATAGATGATACAAGAGTATCTAAATCTTTAACCATCACTGTACTTTCTCCTAGTTCTATGTTGATTGCCTTTCCTCCTAGAAATCCATCACTAAATATTGCAGCTCTTGAATCACTAGGAATTCTGATAAACAATTCTGTAATAGAAAACTGAACAATTAACTGACCTGTATAGTCCTTAGAAAAGTCAACGCTCTCTACCTGACCAACTTTATTCCCATTAAACATTACTGGATTGGTTCTTGAAAGCCCTCCAACATTGTCATAAACGGCATATAGTTTTAGACTTTTATCAAAAATGTTTTTCCCTTTCAGGTAATTCGCACCCCAAATAGCAAGGAAGATGCAGAGCAACATTACTCCACCTATTTTTACTTCTTTACTTATTTTCATTCTGCTAATGTAATTATTTATCTTCCTTCAAAAGTTTCACTGCCTCTCCTACCGCAATCCTTTTCCCATTATGAAATGCTACTATAAAGGAGTCTTCATAACCACTTTCTTTAACTTTTTTCTGTATTTGATTTGCTGCTTCCCACGTTTTTTCAGCCCCGTAAGTATAGCGAAACAATCCTCCTGCCTCATAAAAACTAACTTCTTGCAAGCCTTTGAAGTTCTCAGGAGTAGTCTCTACTTTATTGGTAGAAGTCGCAATTTGAACTTTGAACATCAATCCATCTTCAAGTTTGCTTTCGATCTGATTTTCTTTATTTATTTCTGTTACCGACTTCTCTGAAGCTTTTTGACCTGCTGGATTTTTTTTCTCCTCTTTCTTTGGTGCAAGCGATTCCGCATCTTGCTCAATACTATCGTCAATAATAGATTGCGAGACAGATTCAACTTCTTGTTTGTACTCCTTAAAAGCTCTATAAATAGCCGAAGCTAAATAATCCTGACCTTCTTTTGATGTTAAAAATCGCTCTTCGTTTTTGTTGGTTAGAAACCCGGTCTCTATTAACACACTAGGCATGGTAGTTTGATGTAATACAAGAAAGCCGGCAGTTTTTACGCCTCTATCTTTTCGCGCCACTCTCTCTCTGAACTGCGCCTGAATTTTCTCAGCAAAAGAGATACTTTGAGCTTGATGCGCTTTTGAGGAAAATGTGAAGATAATATAGGATGCTGGAGAATTCGGGTCAAAATCCCCATATTTTGTAGCATAATTATCCTCCATCAAAATAACAGAGTTCTCTCGTTGAGCTGCCTTCATATTGGACTCCGACTTGGCATCACCCATTACAAAAGTTTCCGTACCATAAGCTGAAGAACCGCCAGCATTTGCATGAATACAAATAAAAAGGTCTGCTTTTGCCTTGTTAGCGATACTTGCTCTATCCTGTAATTCAACAAACACATCCGTTTTTCTGGTATAAATTACATTTAAATCAGGAAAAGTTTCTTCTAAATAGACCCCTAGCTGAAGAGCAATTGCCAAGGCTACATCTTTCTCATAGCTCTTAGAACCCAGACAACCTTTGTCTTTACCTCCATGTCCAGCATCAATCACCACTGTGCGTAACTTACCAAAAAAATCATCTTTCGTTTGGCCATGAGCAACTTGAATAACCGAAATTCCAAGTAATAACAGAAATAAATTCGTTCTTAACTTCATAGGGTTGCAAAAGACAATTTTAAATAATTTAGTTAGCTTTGGCATTGATTTTGACAGTAGTGTTCTACACAAAAATAGCATTATAAGGTTGCGCTCTATTTCACTCCTTTCTCGGGTTTTCATCTTAATGGTGTTAATAACTGTTATAGCACTTTCTGAGGGTTTTGCGCAGTCGAACGATAATGTGGCTAAACATAAATTTTATGCAGGTTCTGACACCACTCTTTTAAATTCTATAGAACGCCAAGACAGTGCAATTCTTATACCCACCTCCAAAATTGATACCACTCTTTCAAAAGATGCTATTGAGTCGAGAGTTGATTACGAAGCATTAGATTCCATTAAAATTGATATGCTAACCGAAAAAGTATATTTATACGGCGCTGCACAAGTTATTTATGAAGACATTCAACTGAATGCAGATTACATAGAATTGGACTTAAAAAACAATACTGTATTTGCCGACGGAAGACTGGACTCGACAGGAGAGATGGCAGGTTTGCCCATTTTCAAGGAAGGAGCTCAAGAATACGAGACCGGAAAAATGACCTATAATTTTGAAACAAAGAAGGGGAAAATCTCGTCTGTAAGAACACAAGAAGGCGAAGGATTTATACAAGGCACCGAAGTAAAAAAGAGCGGCACAGCTGTTATGTATATTAAAAATGGCTCCTATACTACCTGTAATTTGGATGAACCACACTTCTCATTAGCCACCACAAAACTTAAAATTATTCCGGGAGATAAGATTATTACAGGCCCTACCGTTTTAAAAATAGATAATATCCCAACACCTCTTGGCTTACCTTTTGGCTTTTTTCCCAATAAAAAAGGTCGTTCATCGGGGATTGTAATTCCAACTTACGGTGATTCTAGAGCGTTGGGATTCTTTTTAAGGAACGGTGGGTTTTATTGGGGAATCAGCGAAAACTTTGATGCAACAATTACAGGAGATATTTATTCTTTAGGAAGCTGGGGAGGAGCGCTCTCTTCACGTTACAAAAAACGATACAAG
>Ga0222646_100416_pt1 | contig 12374 bp, 7 predicted proteins | sample AntAcemetagen293_FD_179819 | JGI IMG/M metagenome (GOLD analysis project Ga0222646, IMG submission 179819) | Saline water microbial communities from Ace Lake, Antarctica - #293 | ecosystem: Environmental > Aquatic > Non-marine Saline and Alkaline > Saline | place: Antarctica: Ace Lake | collected... | reverse complement strand
TGTTGTTAGATCCACAGTCGCCTGTTAACGCGAATTAACAGCGCCACATAATAGGGCAGTGGCGGCCATAGCAGCGGCGTGCCAGTTTGGTCAATGGTCGAGGGTAAACACCTCGACCATTTTTAAATTTTAAATATCAGTAATCAATTAATAAGGGATATTCGTATGAGCATAGGACGTCGCGAATTTTTGCAATTGTTGGCAGTGGCCAGCGCTGGCGGTATGGCTTTGGGACACAAAGAAGTGTTGGCTGGCGACATGGCTGCCGCCCAGCGCCTGTACGAATTGCCCAAGTTTGGCAACGTCAGCTTCATGCACTTCACCGACTGCCACGCGCAGTTGAATCCCATATATTTTCGAGAGCCCAGCGTGAATTTAGGCGTGTCTGACGCCTTGGGACGCCCCCCACATTTGGTGGGTGAGAACTTGTTAAATTACTTCAAGATCCCGGCTAATTCGCCACAGGCGCATGCCTTTACGTATCTCAATTTTGAACAAGCGGCCAGGACATATGGCAAGGTTGGTGGCTTTGCACACATGGCCACGCTTATCAAGCAAGTGCGCGCCAGCCGCCCTCATGCCTTGTTGTTAGATGGTGGCGACACATGGCAAGGTTCTGCAACCGCGTTGTGGACCAATGGCCAAGACATGGTGGACGCCTGTAAATTGCTAGGTGTTGACTTGATGACGCCACACTGGGAGTTCACTCTCGGTGCAGAGCGTGTGACTGAAATTATCGAAAAAGACTTTGCAGGCCACATAGAGTTCTTGGCTCAAAACGTGCACACCAGCGACTTTGGTGATCAAGTCTTCAAACCTTACGTTATCCGTGAAATGAATGGCGTACCGGTGGCGGTTATTGGCCAGGCATTCCCTTACACGCCTATTGCCAACCCCCGCCATATGGTGGCTGACTGGACATTTGGTATCAAAGACGACCACATGCAAAAGATGGTTGATGAGGCTAGATCAAAAGGCGCACAAGTTGTTGTGGTGCTGTCGCATAACGGCATGGACGTTGACATCAAAATGGCTTCACGCGTGACTGGCATTGATGCCGTGATGGGTGGCCATACCCATGACGGCGTGCCTGCGCCTGTGGTGGTAAAAAATGCCGGTGGTCAAACGTTGGTGACCAACGCAGGCTCCAACTCTAAATACCTAGGCGTGCTCGACTTCGATGTGCGCGGTGGCAAAGTACAAGACTTCCGCTACAAGTTGATGCCCATTTTTGCGAACCTGCTACCAGCAGACGTGGCCATGCAGACGCATATCGACACTGTGCGAGCGCCCTACAAAGACAAGCTCGAAGAGAAACTGGCCATCAGCGAAGGCCTGCTGTACAGACGTGGCAATTTCAATGGCTCTTGGGACCAACTCATTGTCGATGGATTAATGGCGGTTAAAGACGCTGAAATTGCGTTCTCACCAGGCTTTCGTTGGGGTACCACCATATTGCCGGGTCAAGCTATCACGCGCGACCACTTGATGGACCAAGTGGCTATTACCTATCCAGCCACCACAGTATCCAACATGAGTGGCGAGTTCATTAAAACGGTCCTTGAGGACGTGTGTGACAACCTGTTCAACGCTGACCCCTACTACCAGCAAGGTGGTGACATGGTGCGTGTGGGCGGTTTGGCATACACCTGTGACCCACTGGCCGAGTCTGGTAAACGCATCAGCAACATGGCACTCAATGGCAAGGCGATTGAAGCCAGCAAGAACTACAAGGTCGCCAGCTGGGCGCCTGTTGCGGCGGGTGTGACTGGCGAGCCTATTTGGGATGTGATGGAGACCTATCTCAGGTCAGAGAAAGTCATCAAAACGCGCAAGCTCAATCTGCCCACGCTCAAGAATATGTCGGGTAACCCCGGTATCGCCTAGCCAGCAGCACATTAATAAAAAAGCGCTCTTCATGGGCGTTTTTTTTGGCCATGTAAAAACTGAACTTGCGGCGAATTGCGCACCTAAAATAGAAGCATGACTTCTGCGCCTTTTGTTCACCTTCGCCTGCATACCGAATTCTCTGTTGTTGATGGTGCCGTACGCATACCAGACGCTGTGGCAACAGCGACTGCATGCTCGCAGCCAGCTTTGGCCATGACCGACTTGAGTAACTTGTATGGCATGGTCAAGTTTTATAAGAAAACCAGAGGTGCAGGCATCAAGCCGATTGTCGGTGCTGAGGTGATGCTGGTTGATGTGCCAGACGATGCGGCCCCCAAAGCTGCCATGCCGGGTTTGGCGCCAATCTTGTCGCGGATTGTGCTGCTGGCGCAAAACCACCAAGGCTATCTGAATTTGTGTGAATTGCTTGCAAGGGCGTGGACACAACCAAGTGCACGTGACCAAGCCGCCGTTCGCTGGGCCTGGTTGCAGGAGCTGAGTGGCGGTCTCATCGTGCTGTCTGGCGCGCAAGCAGGTCCGGTTGGACGTGCACTCATGGCAGGTGACGAGGGGCGAGCTGCAAACCTTGCACTGACGTTTGCACAAACCTTTACACATCGTTTTTACTTGGAAGTGCAGCGCGCTGGACGCGATGACGACGAGCGTCATGTGCTGGCCTGTGTCCCCCTGGCAGCGCGCTTGGGCTTGCCCGTCGTGGCCACGCACCCCATACAGTTTTTAACACCACAAGATTATGAAAGCCACGAGGCGCGGGTCTGTATTGCCGAAGGCGAAATGTTGGCCAATCGCCGACGTGTGCGCAGGTTTACACGCGAGCAGTACTTCAAATCAAGTGGCGAAATGCAAGCCTTGTTTGCGGATGTGCCCAGCGCGTTGAGCAACGCAGTAGAAATAGCCAAGCGTTGCAATGTCACCCTGACTTTGGGCCAGCCGCAGTTGCCAGACTTCCCCACACCAGTGGTAGAGGGCGTGGCTATGCCTATGGCTGATTATTTTCGCCAGTTGTCCCATGATGGTTTGCAACAGCGCATGCTTCACCTGTATCCCGATGGGGCGCTGCGCGCGGCGCAGCAAGACCGTTACATACAGCGTCTCAATTTTGAAATTGAGACGATATTAAGCATGGGCTTTCCGGGCTATTTCTTAATTGTGGGCGACTTCATCAACTGGGCCAAAAACAACGGCTGCCCAGTTGGGCCAGGACGTGGTTCAGGTGCAGGTTCATTGGTGGCTTATTCCCTGGGTATCACTGACCTTGATCCGCTTCAATACAACTTGTTGTTTGAGCGGTTTTTGAATCCAGAGCGCGTCTCAATGCCCGACTTTGATATCGACTTTTGCCAAAGCAACCGCGACCGTGTGATTGGCTATGTGAAAGACAAATACGGGCGCAATGCGGTGAGCCAAATTGTCACATTCGGCACCATGGCCGCGCGCGCAGCTATTCGTGATGTGGGTCGCGTAATGGACTTTGCCTATGGCTTTTGCGATGGCATCTCCAAGCTCATTCCCAACAAGCCGGGCACACACGTCACCATTGCGCAGGCCATTGAGCAAGAGCCTCAACTGGCTGAGCGACTAGAGCGCGAAGAAGACGTTAAAACCCTCTTGGCAATGGCACAAAAGTTAGAGGGCATGACGCGCAATGTGGGTATGCATGCAGGCGGTGTGTTGATTGCACCTGGCAAACTGACTGATTTTTGCCCGCTGTACCAGCAGCCAGGCAGCGATTCAGCTGTGAGCCAGTACGACAAAGATGATGTGGAGGCTGTTGGCCTGGTGAAGTTTGACTTCTTGGGGTTGGCCACTCTGACTATCTTGGAGTTGGCTCGCCAGTTTATCGTGCAGCGTCACAAAGGCCAGAGCGGTTTTAAGTTTGAAGATGTACCTATAGACGACAGCAAGGTGTACGACCTCTTTGCGCGAGGCCAAACCGAGGCGGTGTTTCAGTTTGAAAGCCGCGGTATGCAAGGCATGCTGCGTGACGCCAAGCCCAGCCGTCTGGAGGACTTGATTGCGCTAAACGCTTTGTACCGTCCCGGCCCCATGGATTTGATTCCTACCTTTGTGGCTCGTAAGCACGGGCGCGAGGTGGTCGAGTACCCGCACCCGTTGGTCAAACCGGTGTTGGAAGAGACTTACGGCATCATGGTTTACCAAGAACAGGTGATGCAAGTGGCGCAGGTGCTGGCGGGTTACTCGCTGGGCGGCGCCGATATGCTGCGCCGGGCTATGGGTAAAAAGAAGCTTGAAGAAATGGTGCAGCAGCGTGAGCTGTTCCGCACGGGTGCCGCAAAGCAGCATATTTCGCAAGACAAAGCCGACGAAGTGTTTGATTTGATGGAGAAGTTTGCTGGCTACGGCTTTAACAAGTCGCACGCGGCAGCTTACTCTTTGTTGGCCTACCACACGGGCTGGCTCAAGGTGCACTACACGGCCGAGTTTTACGCTGCCAATATGACCATTGAAATGGGCGACACCGACAAGCTGCGTGTCTTGCATGCCGATGCGCTAGAAATGGGCATGACGTTTGAAGCGCCCGACGTCAACCGTGGTGTCTACCGTTTTGAACCTGTCACCGACCACAGTGTTCGCTATGGCTTGGGAGCCATCAAAGGATCTGGCGAGCAAGCCATTGAGTCGCTTGTTGCGGCGCGCACCGAGGGAGGTCCGTTTAAGTCGCTGTTTGATTTTTGCGCCCGCGTAGAAAAAAGCCGTATGAACAAGCGAACCGTGGAGGCGCTTATCAAAGCGGGTGCCTTTGACAGCATAGACTTAAACCGCGCCTCCTTGCTGGCCAGTGTGGAGCGCGCGTTTGAATATGCATCGGCACAAGCGGCGAACGCTGACCAAGTGGGTTTGTTTGACATGGGTGACAACGACCATGGCTCGAGCACACAGGAGCCAGAGATGGTTTCAGCCACGCCTTGGGGTGTGAAGGAGCGCTTAACGTTTGAAAAAACCGCCGTTGGATTTTTCTTGTCAGGCCATTTATTTGATGAGGTTGCCGGCGAAGTGAGACGTTTTGCCAAGCTAAAGATTGGTGATTTGGTAGACTCGCGCGACACGCTGGTGCTCGCCGGCATCGTGACAGAGTTGCGAGTTATCAGTGGGCAACGCGGACGTTTGGGGTTGTTTAAGCTAGACGATAAATCTGGCGTTATTGATGCGGCTGCTGATGAAAATCTCCTTAATTTGCACCGCAACTTGCTCAAGGATGACGAGTTTATTGTGGTTCAAGCGGTGGCACAGCCTGACCGGTTTTCTGGTGGCATACGTTTGAAAATTCAACAAGTGTGGAGCTTGGCCGACGCACGCTGTCGATTTGGGAAATACCTACAAGTGACAGTCAATGGGCAAGCACCCGACGTGCGTCAACTGGTGACTGACTTTCCTGCGAGAACTGAATACACCGAAGCGGGTGACGTCACCAAAGGCTTGCGTGTACGCATGCGCTTGCTGCGAGATACAGCGCATTGCGATTTGCAGCTGGGAGAGCAAGCTAGGTTTTTCCCTACTGACGCAGCGCTGGCGTCTTGGGCTGCTAGCGCATACGAGCAAGACGCCCGTGTGGTGTACGAGTAAGTTTTTCTGAGTTGATTAAGCGTTGGCTTGCTGCTTCACATGTGGCTCGCTGTCTGTATCGTCAGGTATGTGAGCCTTGGTCGTGATGGGCCCAGTGCCACTGAAGCGGTCTAGCAGCACGTAAATCACAGGCGTAATAAACAACGTGACCACCTGCGACAACAGCAAGCCGCCAACCACAGCCAAGCCAAGGGGCTGGCGCAACTCAGAGCTGGCACCGTGGCCAAAGGCAATGGGCAGTGCACCAATGGCCGCTGTGAGCGTGGTCATCATGATGGGGCGAAAGCGCAACACGCAGGCTTGGCGTATGGCATCAACAGCTGTCATGCCCTTGTGACGCTGCGCATCAAGAGCGAAGTCAATCATCATGATGGCATTTTTCTTCACAATGCCAATGAGCAGCAGCAAGCCAATCGTTGCAATGATGGTGATGTCTTGCCCAAACAGCTGCAGGGTGAGCAGCCCACCAACCACGGCAGAGGGCAGGCCGGCCAATATGGTGATGGGGTGAATAAAGCTCTCGTACAGCATGCCTAGCAAGATGTAAATCACAACCACCGCTGCTAGCAAGAGCACCACTTGACTGGTCTGCGACGCTTGGAATACAGCGGCATCGCCGCCATAGCTGGTGATGATGTTGGTGGGCAGGTCAATGTCTTTGACATAGCTGTCAAGTGCCTGTGTGGCTTGGCCCAGCGGTATGCCCGGGCTCAAGTTGAAGCTGATGGTGATGGCTTGTAATTGACCTTGGTGGTTGATGCTGGTGGGCCCCAGGCTGCGTTTGATACTGGCAAATGCCGACAGGGGTACCAAGTCACCGCTGGTCGTGCGCATGTGCAACTGCAGCAAGTCTTGTTCAGATTGTGAGGTGGGGTTGTTGATGGTCAAAATGACCGACCATGCGCCAGAATCTGTGTAAATGCTGGCCACTTGGCGGTCGCCAAACGCCGAGTACATCATGTTGCGAAGCGCTTGGCTTGTAATGCCCAGCAGTTGCGCGCGTTCGCGGTCAAGAACAACCTCCGCTTGCAATGCGCCGCGCTCGGAGTCGCTGGTCACATCGGTAAAACGTTCGTCGGACTTGAGCTTGTCCATCACCTTGTTGGTCCATTCTTGTAGCGCACTGCCGCTGACGCTTTGCAAGGTGTACTGGTATTGGCTGCGGCTTGAGCGTCCACCAACGCGCAAGTTTTGCATCGGTATAAAAAACACTTTGACCCCTGCAACACCAGATGTTGCTTGACGCATTTCCCTCAGTACTGACTGCATGTCACCGCGTTCGCTTTTAGGCTTGAGGGTGATGAACATACGTCCACTGTTGCCACCAAATACCGCCGCTGCCATGCTGGCAACTGCTGGGTGTTGCTGCGTGCGTGCGGCCACGTCGTCCAGCAGACGCTGCATGGTTTCTGGACCGACGTCCTCTGCGCCCACAACACTGGCCATGACTTGGCCAATGTCTTCTTGTGGGAAAAACCCCTTAGGCATGTTAATGAACAAGCCAACTGTCAAGGCTACGCTTGCCAAGGTGACGCCAACCATGGTTTTTTTATGCGCCAGCGCCCAATCGAGCCAGTGCGTATAGCCACGCAAGGTGGCTTGAAAGATGTTCTCAAACCACTGGGTGCTGTTGTGTGCCCAGCCCTGTTGATGGGCTTGCACTTTGGCATCATGTGGTTTGAGGAAGCGGCTGCACAGCATGGGCACCAAGGTGAGAGACACCACGGCTGAGACCAAAATCGCCAAGCCAACAATCACGGCAAATTCGTGAAACAGCAGCCCCAATGTGCCAGGCATAAAGAAGATGGGGATGAGCACGGCGACCAACGAAATCGAGATGGACACAATTGTGAAAGCAACCTCGCGAGCGCCTTTTATAGCTGCCTCAAAAGGCTGCATGCCGTCTTCAATGTGCCTGACGATATTTTCTAGCATCACAATGGCGTCGTCGACCACCAAACCAACTGCCAGCGTAATGCCCAGCATGGAAATATTGTCCAAGCTGTAGTCAAAGTAGTACAGCAAAGACATCGCTGAAATCAGCGACACGGGGATAGACAAGGTAGGAATAACGGTGGCAGATACGCGGCGCAAAAACAAGAAAATAACCAATACAACCAAGGCGATGGTGAGTGCCAGTGTGAAGTAAATGTCGTTTAAGGCGTCGCGTATCGATACGCCCCGGTCATTCAGTGTGTTGAGTTTGACTTCGCTGGGCAGCTGTTCTTGCAGCTTGGGTATGGCCGCATAAATTGATTCAATAACGGCCACTGTGTTGGCGTCTGGTTGGCGTTGCACGGCCAAAATAATGGATGGTGTGCCGTTGTAGCGGCTCAGTGATGTCTCGTTTTCTGAGCCATCACGTATCAGGGCGACGTCTCGTAAGTAAATTGGCGTGCCGTTGCGCACCGTCACAATCAGCTCGCGAAATTGCGCTGCGCTCTTAAGTTGCGTGTTGGCCTCAATAATGAGCGTTTGGTTGCGCCCCACAATTTGCCCCATGGGTGAGTTGGCGTTTGTGGCGCGTATGGCATTGGCCACGTCATCCAGTGTCAAGCCGCGTACAGCGAGCTCTTCAGGTTTGGCTTGAACACGCACGGCATAACGCTTGGCACCCCACACAGTCACTTGCGCCACGCCGTCGATGGTCGACAAAGAGGGCGACACCACATTTTCGGCAAAGTCGGTGACTTGGGTCAGGCTCAGTGTGGGCGAGCTCAGTGCCATGATCAGAATGGGCGCATCTGCCGGATTGACCTTGCGGTAGCTGGGCAAGTCAGTCATCTCAGAGGGCAGCGAGCGTTGGGTACTCAGCAAGGCGGCTTGCACGTCTCCTGCGGCTGCGTCTATATCTCTGTCGGGGTTGAACTCTAGCGTGATGGACGTTCTACCAAGCGAGCTGGTAGAGGTAATGGCATTGACGCCGGCAATGGTTGAAAACTGTTTCTCAAGTGGCAGTGCCACAGAGCGTGCCATGGTCTCTGGGCTGGCGCCGCTTAAGCGTGCCGATACGTTGATGGTGGGTGTGTCGTAGCGCGGCAGGGCCGCAACGGGGATGCTGCCAAGCGCTGCTGCGCCCACCGCAATTAAAGCTATGTTGAGCAGCACCGTCATGACAGGACGGCGAATAAACAGTTCGGTTAAGTTCATAACGCTCTTTTATTGGGCGGGCGTTGGCTTGCGCTCACCAGTCGCGGCATTTTTGTTTGTGCCGTCTGTGCTGTCTGTGCCGGACGTATTCTTTTTCGGCTTATTCATGGCGCGCAACATGCCGCCAGGCTTGACGTTTTGCCTCCCATCCGTGACAACCATATCGCCTGCTGCCAAACCAGATACAGCAGCCAAGTCGCCCATGGCGTGTAGCACCTTGATGGGTTTTACCAACGCGCGGCTCTTAGCGTCCATGACGAACACACTAGCGCCGGTCTCAGACAGCACGATGGCACTTTGTGCCACAGTCGCTACGGCCTCTAAAGTGGCAACACGCAGGTTGATGTCAACAAACTGGCCTGGCCAGAGCTTTTGTTCCTTGTTGGCCAGTGTTGCTTTGAGCGTTAGCATGCCCGTGGCAGGGTTGATGAGGTTGTCAATCAAGGTCAGTTTGCCAAGGTGCTCTGACGTGTCTACACCTGGGTTGTTACTGGCCAAGCGCACACCAACAGCTTGTCCGGTGCCAGCGCCGACCACGGCACTGAGCGCCGACTCGGGCAGTGAGAATTTCACAGAAATAGGATCGAACTGGGTGAGGGTGCCCAGCGGCGTAGCCGATGAACCTGCACTGACCAAGGCACCAGGACTGACATCGATAGCGCCTATGCGCCCTGCAAATGGCGCGCGTACTTGGTAAAGACTGAGCTGCACTTGTTGGGCTCGAACGCCAGCTTGGTCGGCACTGATTTGTGCTTGTTGCGCGCTGACTTGGCTTTGCGCGCTGTCAACAGCGCTGGCCGAAACAAACGACTTGCTTTTAAGGTCTTTGGCCCGTTCAAGCTGGCGCTGTAAATCGGCCAATGTGGCTTGCGACTTGGCCAGTTGTGCCATGGCCTTGGCCAAATCAGCTTGTACAGATCGGGTATCCAACTCAAACAGCAGGGCACCAGCGGCCACATTGCTGCCCTCTTTAACCACCACGCGCTGAATCACGGCGCTGACTTGCGGGCGCAACACAACAGATTGCAACGCCACGATGCTGCCTGAGGCCTGCAGCGTGATCGGCAAGTCTGCCAGCACCACGTCTTGTACATTGACAGATACTGGCCCTCCAAAGCCCCCTTTTTTACCACCTGCCTTGGCTTGTTCACCTGACTTCGATGCGCTTGTTGCTGTTTGCATTGAAGCCGGCAGCCAGGCAGGGGCCCACCAATACACAGCGGCAACGGCGGCAGTTGCAGCGGCCAAACAGCCAATAATTTTGGAGAATTTCATGGTGTAAAAGTGTGGTTTAGGCCAATGCAATGCGGGCAATATTACCCAATTCTGCAAGCATAGCCAAAAGTGCAGCTTTATGTTTATCTGTTATGTAAATATAGTGTTGCCGCAGGTGAATGTTGCCGCAGATACCAGCCTGATCAAGTCGCTTACGCGGGTAAGTGAACCCAACATATCGAATGTCGGGCTTCAATCTTTAGGTCTAAAGCGAATCAGCATTGGCGAGGGTACCCGCCCATTGGTGTCGCGCGGCAAGGCGCCAGTGCGGTCTATGGCGCGCAACACCGCGTCATCCCAAGCGGGCGAACCGCTAGAGGTGCGCAGCTTGCGTCCAACAATGTCACCCGCAGGGTTGGTGATCACCTCGACTTCTGCGGCCGGGTTGCCTTGGACCACATCGGTGAACACAATATTGGGTCTGATGGCACCCACCACTTTGCCAGCATAGTTGGCGCTAGGGCCGCTGGCTCTTGCGGCTTCACCGGTTTGCCCAGCAGTGCCGGCCATGCTGCTTAAACGTGCCAGTTGCTCTTGGCGAAGCTTGTCCTTGAGGGCCTTTTCTTGGCGAGCAAGTTGTTCGGCTTTTTCTTTAGCTGCCTTTTCTTTAGCTGCCTTTTCTTTGGCCGCCTTCTCTTTAGCCGCTTTCTCCTTCGCGGCTTTCTCCTTGGCCGCTTTGTCCTTCGCGAGTTGTGCAGCTTTTTCTTTGGCCTTCTTGTCTTTTAATGCTTCGTCAGCTTTTTCTTTGTCCAGTTGCTGTGCGCGGCGCTGCTCAAGTTCTTCTTGCACCCGCTGTTTCTCTAGGGCTATGTCGGCTGCTGTTGGACCGGCAGGCTCCGGCTCGGGCGGAGGAGGGGCAGGGGGCTCTGGCTCAGGTGTTGGTAAAGGCTCTGGCTCGGGCTTTGGTTCAGCTACCGGCTCTGGCGGTGGGGCCGCTGCAATGGGGATGTCAGACCACAGCTCTACATCAAAGGCTGCGGCCTGTTGGGTTTGCTGCCAGGCAACACCCCAGGTCAGCGCAAGGACCAACAACGCATGCACGCCCAGGGCCATCGCAATGGGCAGCGCCCAACGGGTGTCTGATGTTGTCGTCAGTCCAGTGGCAGAGCGTTGTGGGTTGGCCATGTTGGTGGGCAAGGGCTTACAAGCCTGTCAACGCTGCGCGTTAACGGCCAGCGCAACACGGCTTAATCCTGCTTGTTGCAGGGTATCCATGACGTCTACAACAGCCTCGTATCTCACGGACTTGTCGGCGCTGATCACGATAGCGACTACTTGATTAGGCGACGAGTTAGCCGTGGCGTCTCGGGTAGAGCGGTCTTGGTTGGACAAGTCTAGTACGCGTTGGGCCAAATCTTTAAGCGTGACGTCTTCGCTTTGTTTGCCCGAGCGCAGCTGCAATGTGGCATCTTTAGCAACCAGCACTTGGATCACACGGTCCGGTTGGCGGGGCGCTTGGCCAACTGTGGGCAAGTCAATCATGCTGGGGGTGATGAGTGGCGCAGTCACCATGAAAATGATGAGCAGCACCAACATCACATCGATGAAAGGCACCATGTTGATTTCATTCATGGTGCGCCGTGCACGGCGCTTGTTATGCAAAACAGCCATAGTTTGAGCGCCGCTTAAGTGGGGGTTTGTGCGCTTAAGTTGCGCTGCAGTATGTTGGAGAACTCATCTGAAAATACATCCATATGGCTGGCAGCGCGGTCAACCTTTGTCGAAAACCGGTTGTAGGCCACCACCGCAGGAATCGCTGCGAACAGGCCAATGGCTGTGGCTACCAAAGCCTCTGCAATACCGGGGGCAACTGTGGCCAACGTGACCGACTCCAAGCCAGCCAAACCTGTAAAGGCGTGCATGATGCCCCACACCGTTCCAAACAAACCTATGTAGGGTGAGACCGAGGCCACAGAGCCTAAAAAGGACAGCTGCGATTCCATGACGTCTAGCTCTCGCTGATAAGCAGCGCGCATGGCGCGTTGTGCGCCGTCGAGCAGCACGCTGGTTTCCGCAATACGGCGCTCGCGAAGTTTTAAAAACTCGCGCATACCTGCGGCAAAAATACGCTCCATAGGGCCAGTGCCTGTGGTTTTTTGAATCGCAGCGGTATACAAGTCGTGCATGCTGGTGCCTGACCAAAATGCGCGCTCAAACGCTTCATTTTTTGAGTGGATGCGACCCAATGCGGCGGCCTTCCCAAATATGACTGCCCAGCTGGCAATAGACACTGCCAGCAGCAAAACAACGACGGCTTTCACCACCCAACTGGCATTGAGGAGTAGGTGAACAATATCTAAATCTTGGTTCATATGACTGTGCGTATTTAACGGTTATGTTCTCGGCGCGTTGACCAATGTATCCAACAAAGCTGACGGTAGCCGTGTGGGTTTTAGCGTGTGACTATTGACCCAGCCAATTCGAATACGCGCTTCGCTCACCAAGTCGGTATC
>Ga0222646_100413_pt1 | contig 12450 bp, 25 predicted proteins | sample AntAcemetagen293_FD_179819 | JGI IMG/M metagenome (GOLD analysis project Ga0222646, IMG submission 179819) | Saline water microbial communities from Ace Lake, Antarctica - #293 | ecosystem: Environmental > Aquatic > Non-marine Saline and Alkaline > Saline | place: Antarctica: Ace Lake | collected... | reverse complement strand
GGTCTAGCTGACGGCTGGGCAAATTATTGCGTAAGTAGCAACCCTGATAAATTAAATAAAACGTGTGATGACATAATGATGAGAGTGCAAGGAGATAAATAATGAAGAAGTTAATCATAAATGAAATGGAAGAGTACGAAATATCAGAAACATCAGTGTACATGAATGATGTTGAAATGATTGTTGGAAATGAATGGGTAATTGAAATCCACAGCGACGATAAACTGTATCTAAATATAGATTCAGACACAGTTATGTTGAATATCGGATTCTAGATTAGAGGAACTAAAGTTTAAACTGAACAAAGTGATTGACATACGTGAAAAACTATGGTAAGATCGAGTAAGAGGTAGGAACATGTTTAGACCTCTGTATGAGATAAAATGATTACACTTCAATTTAAAACCAAAATGTACTCAGATTGGAAAATATTGAATTGCAATTTACACAGATTAAATGGTAAACCTGCACATCAATACTGGTATACAAATGGACAAAAGTACTATGAATCACACTGTGAACATGGTAAATACCACAGGTTAAATGATAAACCTGCATGTCAAGCCTGGTATAAAAATGGACAAAAGGAATATGAATCATACTGGGAACTTGGGAAACGACATAGAACAAATGGTAAACCTGTATATAGTTCCTGGTACTCAGATGGAATAAAGAGGCATGAAAACGTATTACACCTGTGGCTTCCGCGTTAACTACAATCTGTTCAAGTCCGACCTTGCCAGCCAAATTTAGAGCGTTTAATTTCATTTTCAAAGGCAATTAATGATGTTAGTTAATTCAGCCGGTATCGTGGTTATAAGGCAAGTATCTGAGGAAACCCAATACTTGCTTTTAAAAAGTTACAAATATTGGGATTTCCCAAAAGGCAAGGTAGAAGTAGGTGAAACTCAACTTGAGGCTGCTAAAAGAGAGACTTTTGAAGAAGCCAGACTCGATGATCTAAAGTTCAAGTGGGGCAAGGACGTTTTCTATGAAACTCCCCCATATAAAACCAAACATAATAAAAAGTCTTGCAAAAAGGTTTCCAGGTATTATTTAGCACATTTAAATTCAGGGAATGTAAGTTTGGAGCCAAACCCTAAGACAGGAAGATTAGAGCACGACTCATACAGCTGGTTAACTTATACAGAGGCACTTGAAGTGAATTTAACACCCAGAATTAAGGATGTCTTAGACTGGGCTAATTTAACAATTATTAACTCAGAAAGTGAGCGAAATGGCAACTAGAAAGAAAAAGAAAGACGCCCTTCCAGCGAAAAAAATGTTGACAAAGCCTAAGAAAGCTTTCATCAAACCTTCTGGAATTAGAGTTGAAGACCTAAAGCCAAGTACTATTTTTAAATTCACAATGGGAGATCGAGAGGAAATTCATCTTGCATTAGATCATCCTTTTGGCACCAGACCGGGGGCAGACTTGCACACATGGTGTTTAGCCGGTTCTGAAAGAAGCCCATGTGCAGACTTGTTAATCGGAGAAGTTGCCTGGAACTATAAGATTGAAATCCTCGGCCTTGTAAATTCAAAAGATGTTGCCGAGAAGTTAATTCGCGCATGTAAAAACAGTAAGAATAAAAAACCAAAGTGACAAAATTAATTTGGTCAAGTTGCTTATCAGTTTGGGCATACGTTGCCTATCGACCTTTGTTTGAAAATGGACTAGAATTTCCAGAGTTGATCTCCATGATTATTCAGATTATTCTAGTTTGTTTCATTCTATATTGGGCTCGAAACAGAGATGATCTTGGGAGTGAATATGAAAGAAGTAAGCGGAACTCTCTGTAAAGCTGAAAAATGTAAGAAAAAATCTACAAAAAAAAATGGATTCTGCGGCTGGTGTGATAATAAGTATAAAAAAGGGATCCTTCTAAGGGACGGAAGGGTTAAAGCAGATTATTGCAAGGGCAAGGGCTGCAAACGTCCTTCCAAAGAGGAAGGTTGGTGCGGCTGGTGCATTAAGAAGTTCAAAAGAGGTCTGTTTAATGTAGATGGAAGTTTGACGCATAAAGCCATCATGCTTGCGAATAAAAAAGAAGAAAATAATAAAAAGAGAAGTATACTTGAGAAGAAAAAAGAGTACTTAAAACTTAAGAGTGATATAGAGAAGATTTTAGATTTAGATAAGTTGAAGGAATTGGAAAGTACAACTGAGGAATATAGGGAGACTTTTGGATGCCCTTATCATCAGATTCAAATAAATCCAACTGCTTGTTTCTCTCGCATGTTTTTAAAAGCAAAAACGAAAAAGAGAACGGGCTTCGGTATATGTCAAAGGTGTACATATCATGATGACAAGTTAATTTCTTTTAAGGATAAGTTGATAAAGTTAAACGGCTAATAAAAACAACAAAGATTGTTAATAAACTATGGGGATAATTTGGATTCGACTTCGGGAGGATTGGATAAATTGCATGCAGGGGATGCTTAGAACCTCTTTACTAAACTGAGTAAAAACAAAACTGCCAACGAAAATGTTGAAGTTGCCGCAAATGATGACGTAGAGTTTGATTTTGTTGCGTTCGCCATCGCTGCCTAAACAGTAGAAGATGACCATTGAGCCTGAGCGTGTCTGGGCAAAGGAATCACTCAATGAAAAACCCCACAGGCTGGTTTCTAAATTCATCAATGATTTAGTATACGAGATATAGTTGAAAACCCTGCGATTAAGCTTGCCACTGGGCGTAGTCGAATAGGGTATAAATCAGATGGCTAAGCATGTAGACGTTTATTTATGAGTTTTGAAGGACGAGGGCTCGATACCCTCTATCTCCAAAAATTAACAAGAGATGTGGTATTAGCAGAAGGTATAGAGATGAAAGATAAACATGCGCTATGCGCACATAGAAAGGGATATAGGGTTTCCGAAGATGGTGTAGTTACATCTTCTAAAGGAAATGAAAAAAAGCTTAGGGTATCAGGTCGCGGCTATCTAACATTTAGTGTTCGGTCTCCAAAAGATAAAATTGATGGATCATGCAACGTTCATAAGCTAGCAGCACTCCAGTGGTTTGGTATTTTAGAATTAGACCAACCTGGTATCCAGGTTAGACATCTAGACGGAAACCCTAGAAATAATAAGCGTAATAACTTAGCACTAGGCACACAAAGTCAAAACATGATGGACAGACCCGCTAATGATAGACTTGTTCATGCTCGAAAGGCTGCTAAGGTTTTAAGGCGATTTACTGACGAGCAAGTGCGGACAATACGGTCGATGAAGGTTAGAGGATCAACCCACAGAGAGTTGTGTGAAGAGTATAATGTGGCAAAGTCCACTATCTCCTACATTGTAAATAGAAAAACATATCAGGACGTGAGATGACTGCTAAGCATGTAACGCTAGTGAATAGAACAATTGAGAAAGGTGTAAACATGGTTCTCGATCTTTGGACCACTTATGTGTGGCCAAGACCTCGCCATGTTTACACAAGGCGTTGTCACAGGTACGCTGAAAAGCATAAAGAAGATTTTCAAGAGTGCTCAGAGTGTGCAGCTAAACCGGGATCGCCAATCCTATGCTCCTCTTGTCTTCACAATAGGCGATTGATTGCGAACCTAAAACGATAGAATTATAACTCAATCATTTAAAGAGTAGGTATTTTTAATATAGGTGAATTGTGGCAAAAAAGTTTAATCCATTTAAGCACTATATGGGCAGAGTAAAAGCCCGCCAGAAAAGGGCAACGGCAAAGATAAAGCCAGGCTCAAATTTAAGTGAAACATATTTGAAGAAACTATGGAAAGATCAAAATGGAGTTTGTAAAGAAAGCGGACATTCTTTGCGCCTTCCTAATAGTCAAGTTGAAGTAGATCGTTCCGCCAAAGACGGTATAGCACTACTTACCAAAATAAATAAGCAAGAGGGATACGTTAAAGGAAACGTGCATTTCACATGTGTTTCTAATAAGATATATTCTCCTTTCAGGGTGTTTATTAATCGTGCCAAATGGTCTCACAAATTAAAAAATCGTTTTAACTACGAACCTGACATAGATTTAAAATATTTGAAAAAGATATGGGATGAGCAAGATGGAGTATGCCCTTTGACCGGATGGAGCATGTATTTACCTTTAAGTCCCGAAGATGATAAGTGCAAGGTAGTACCAGTCTCTGCAAGCCTGGATAGAATTGATAACAATATTGGGTACATGAGAGGAAACGTAAGATGGGTGAGCGTTATGGCTAACCTTGCCAGGCATCAACACACAGATAGCATGTTGTTGGAGTTTTGCACAGCCGTAGTAAACAATATGTCAAATAAGGAATCTGTCAGCTTAAAGAAAGGGGAGTTAAATTGGAAATCTGGGCGCATAGAGGATTTACCACCGAAGCAGTGGCTGAGAACACCTTAGAATCGATTAAGCATGCTCTAAGTGAAGGTGCTTCGCACATTACTTGCGACGTAAGAGAGTGCGGCTCAGGCGAGCTGGTGCTTATGCATGATCCAACCCTCTGGAGAACAGATCATAAGTTCATTCCAATCTCATCAACTACCTTGAATGAATTAAATGAAAAATGCAGTTATGAAATTGTAACAATTCAGAATGTTCTTGAGCTATGTGCAGAACGCGCATCTCTTTTGATAAATTTAAAAGGAGAATCGTTTTTAAAAACATCATTGGAGAAAAAAGTCATCAAAGAGATAGAAGGATACAAGTCTAATGTAACGGTATCTTCAAATAGTATAACAACATTGGCTAAGATATACTCAAAGTGTCCCAATATAAAGACAACTTTAAACATAACCAGTGGAGAATTCATTAAGAAGGCCATTGGAAACATACTGTTTATAAACTCGCTGTACTTTGATAGAAAAAACATAAGCAATCGCAAATTAAAAAACATGGTAAGAAAAAATATCGATGTGTACGTAGGGGTTATCAGTAGCCCTTTAGAAGCAGAAGAGCTGGCTGTAATCGGAGTTAAAGGCATCTATACTAACAACAAAAATTTGATTTAAAAAGGAAAGTTATGCAAAATATGGATTTAAAGCAAGCCTATCCCAAGGTTTTGATTGCACTTGGAGTTATAGGGTGGGCATCTGCAGCCATTTTGAGTGCAGTTAGTTTCAAAGGTAGCAAAGAAACAGAGGAAGACGAGTGATAGTGAACTTCTCAAAGAGAGAAACTATGCTAATAAGTGAGTTATCAGTAAGGGTAAATCAATTTCACCATGTTGATTTATCTCAACCCTGAGCTTGACATCTCGTGAGCAGTGTGCTAAAATTTACAAAGGAGAACACAATGATTGATTACGATATTATTAAGAAGGCAAAGCAACTCTATGCAGAGGCCGACGCTTTTGATAAGAAATGGGTATCAGCCAAGGGTGTTTTCAGGCTTTTGCACAAAGCTGGGGCAATCAATGATGAGGATTTTGAAGAAATCTCAAAAGAATTTGACAGGATTTTAGCACCCATTCATAAAGCAGAAGCTGCCGCAAAGGATTATGTTCTAGACAAAGGAATGAAATTTATGTGGAACTTAGGTCTTGGGAATAAAGGTGATAAGTAGTTTAATTTGCCGTCGTAGCTCAGTTGGTAGAGCATCTGCCTTGTAAGCAGAGGGTCACAGGTTCGTTTCCTGTCGACGGCTCCAAGGCATCTTAGGGTGGGATTAATTATCATCCGGCTTGTTTCCTCATTAGCTGCAAGTCCCTAGGTGCCGTTTTTCAAAAAACGCTTGACAGAACAGGTTAGTTGTGTAAAAGTGGTTATGGGCGGGTACCTAAGTGGACAACAGGGGTTGACTGTAAATCAACTGGCATCGCCTTCGAACCTTCGAATCCTTCCCACCATTATAACTCTAACTTTTAAAGATAGGAAGTAAATGTGAAAATTTCATTAGAAAGATTGACAGAGCTGATGACGAGTGATATGGATTTTGCAAAAGATATGATGGTAACTCAGATGAATTTAATTCATAATAGGGGAGGTGTCACGAACTTGACAAATTCCTTGCGAAGTAGGATTAACGAAGAATCGATCATTCTTGCATTAGACGTTTTAAATGAAGATTAAGAGGTAAGGTATTAAGGCTCTATGGTGGAACTGGTATACACGACAGGCTTAAAACTTGTTGCCCGCGAGGGCTTGTGGGTTCGACCCCCACTGGAGTCAAGAGTGAAAGTTAAAATACCTGCACGCGGTTCACTCTGCACATCTCAAATTTGAGATGACTAAATTTTAACAATGTAAAAGAAGAAATATCAATCTGGTTTGAAAGATAGGTGAAAATGAAAATCTTAATTTCAGTTATGCTGGTAATTTTATCTGGGTGTTCAATTTCTCCACCTAAGAGAAATAGTTCGCCTAAAGAACTGTGCCATCAAGTGCTAGACAGCATATGTGAGCAGTCATTTCGATGTGAAAACCCATTACAACCAGACGATACACCGGAAGAGCGTAAAGCATCGTGCATGAACTTTATGGAAGGGAAGGATAATCGAGGTAACAATCTCGGCAGTGAATTTCTTAATGTTCGAAGTGGTTGTAATACTGTAACTAGCGTGCAACCTAATATCCATATGTGCATTGAAGATTTAAGGAACAGTTGTGGAGCGCCACAATCCTGCAACAGGATTTGAAGAAAAAGGGATACGACATGGCTTCAAGGAAAAGATACGCATGGGAAGGCGGATTCATTGATGGCATGAGTTCTTTAGTTTGTTTTGGTCCCGGTCCACGTCGATACATTTGTAGAAGTGACAGTGAAGCGATTGCGGGAGATTGGGGTATGACTGTGAATGATATGAGTCAAGCATTCAAAACAATCAGCGATCAAAAGCAACTTAACAATACGTCCGGAGACGCCAGATGAAAAAGCAAACTGGGGATTTAATCAAGTTAGCACAATCAGGCGAATTTGATGTTATAATTCACGGGTGCAATTGTTTCTGTACAATGGGCGCTGGGATTGCACTTCAAATTAAAAAGAATTATCCTAAAGCCTACGAGGAAGATTGTAAAACTTCCAAGGGCGACAAGGGTAAGCTTGGAAGTTTTACATATTCTGAAGAGGGAGTTGTTGTAGTAAATGCTTATACGCAGTATCATTGGAGAGGTCCTCAGCCTCGCGTAGATTACGAAGCAGTAAGAAGTGTATTTAAAGCATTGAAGCTCAAATTCAGTGGAAAAAGATTTGGATACCCGTTAATTGGTGCCGGACTAGCTGGCGGGGATTGGAATATTATTTCAAACATAATTGATGAAGAATTAAACTTAGAAGACCACACTCTTGTGCTATACGGATAAGATATGAAAGATAATAATGTTCCCAGAGTCGAAAGATTGAGAGCGCGCATCAGATCACTGGAGTGGAAATTGGATCAATCAAGCAAGCCCATGAACGAAATTCATGGGCTTTGTAGTAATCCATATTGGGGCTGTACAGATTGTGGCAGAGCTGATCCAGAATTGTCATATGCAGGGCATTATAAAACATGCAAATTCAAAGGCCTTAAAAATGAAATCCGGTATTATTCCAATTTAATAGAAGATGAGCTTCGCGGAATAGATCAATTCAATTTCGAAAAATAAAATATATAACAGTCGGACAAGGCAAAAGATGATTGAAATTAAAAAAGAGATGGACGAGATTTTCTCGTCTTTAGATAAAGATTCTATTGTCGCAATATTGGTTCAACATTCCCCTGACCCCGATTGTATGGGAGCTGCCGCAGGCTTCATGCTACTTTTAAGAGAAGTCTACGGATTAAGATCTAAGACATACCACAATGGTGGAAAGATAAGTCACCCACAGAACTTGTGCATGAAAAACGTTTTGCATATAAATATAAGTGAATCAAATAACTTTGATCATTTAAAGTTCTCAGCAATTGTGGTGCTAGACACTGATCTTACTAATACTGGTTTTGAAAACGAATCGTTAGTTAAAGCTGAGGTTAGAATAGATCATCATACTATGGACAGAGGGGAAAGAGCAACATTAGAAGATGTAAGGCTAGTTGGGTCAACTTGTTCAATCATATGGGAATATTTAAAAGCGTTCAGCGTCAGCTTAGAAGAAGAGGCAGATATAGCCACAGCATTGCTACTGGGTATTAAGACAGATACTCTAGACTTTACAAGTGTAAATACGGTCGAGTTAGACATAGTAGCTTACAGAGAACTCTTGCCACTAATTAGCAAGGATTCATTTTCAAAGGTTATGAATTTCACTTGGCCTGAAGTGTTCTTTGAAATTGAGGCCAAGGCATTTGTCAACAGAATTACAGATGGTTCTAGACTTGTATCATTTGTAGGAGAGTTGAAGGATTCAAGCCGTGATGTTATTCCTACAATTGCAGATCGTTTTGCCAGAATAAGCACAATACAGACAGTGTGTATATTTGGAATCATAGATGGAAACATCATAGCAAGTGTTAGGAATTCGGATGATGGAGTAGATGTCTCAGAACTTTGCAGGAAGATTTTCGGTGAGGAATTTTCAGGAGCTAAAGATGGATCAGGAGGAGCACGAGTTCCATTAGGTCCACTGTATCACTTACTAAATGACGAACTTACCAAAGAAAGTGTGTTAGAAGATATCAGTAAAGAGTATATAAAGAGATTTTTAGAAGAAGGTACTTAGTTAACCATAAGCAAGGATTTAGAAAATGACTCATTACAAGCTCAACGGTGTCGAATTTGAAAACTCAGATCTTTCAAATGGAAATTGGTTTAACACTTCTTTCAATTCATGTCGTATATATAATTCAATCCTAAGTAATCTTGATGCAGTTGATAGTGCATTCAAGAATTGCCATTTTATAAAATCTATCTTTTACCAGACTTATCTCTGGGGTGCTAAATTCACTGGTGTAGATTTTCACAAATGTCGTTTTGAGCAAACTAAGATGAGGGATACTACCTTTGCAAATTGCTCATTCACCAAGGTTGAATTTCTAGCTCTCAGCTATACTGGAGATGACGTTTCTTTTCAAAAGTGTAAATTCAAATCATGTAATTTTGTAGGATTTACAGATGAAGATTTTTCAAAGATCAGGTTTGAAGACTGTGAATTTGACGCAGAGAGTCAACGCTGGCTGCCTTGGTAAAAAGACAAGTCCTGTGAAAAAAAGTCTTGACAACGGTCCAACTGTAGTGTAAAATGTGAGTGAACCATTTCGAATATTTTTTCGAATATTTAGCGCCAAGTGCGTAAAGTGAGCAATAATGGAAAGCGTAAAAGAAGATAATGTAAATGAGTCGGAAAGCAACATTGTTACTGAGGAGCAATTGGAAATCCTCGAAGAGGTAATGCCTAATGTAACCTTGGAGACTAGACTGAAGGCTCTTAAGGCTGATGGAATTGTCGGACTTATCAAGGGAGCATTTCCTGACAGTCAAAGGTGGAGCTTCGAGGGCCGCCCACTTGCAATTTTGTCTGGAGTTTTCGGAACTCTCAAGTGGGAAGGTGGCCCTTCCGAAGGTTTTTCACATCAGCATGATGTTGCAGTTGACGTGAAAACAAACAGCATTGTGGCATACGCCCGAACTTAAAAAGCTACCAGCCCTGTATTTAAATACAGGGCTGGTATACAACAGCGGATCAAGATAGATGATTGGAACTGTACTTTTACTGGCAACGCTTACTCAGCCATCAGCCCTAAGTAATGACATCACTGTTAAAGAAGTTGAAGCTTATAACAAAGGTTATAAGTATCCTTTAATAGTAATGGCAGTTAACACTTTAGATATGAACGATGAAAAAGTTTTTCTAGAAGAAGATGCGGCAGCCTCTTTTACAAATTTAATGGTAGCTGCTGCAGAGTATGGGTTTTTTATCAAGGTTAACCTTGGATTTAGAACTCATGAAGAACAATCATATTGGTTTAATAGATTCAACTATCTTTGTGAAAAGGATAACGAGAAAGGTCTGAAGAACTCTTCCTATTGTGGAAGAGCTGCTCCACCTGGGCATAGCACTCACCAAGAAGGACTGTCTGTGGACATAGCGGGCTGCATTAAATTGATACCGTTCTCCCAAGTAACTGGAAAATCTGCAGAAAAAAGCATGAAAAATAAAGTCGACAACGGAGATTGCCAAGTTGTAAGAAGCGGCTATAAGTGCAAGACTATCCTATACTGGTGGTTGAAGAGAAATGGCCCCAAGTTTGGATTTACGGATGATGTCTCAAGTGAGCCTTGGCACTTTACATATAGTCCAATTGAAAATGAACTAGCCATTGGCGGTTAAGCTAATCAACAAAGTTTTAAATAATTATGATTACTCTTCAATTAAATACTGAACTTTCCTCTAGGTGGCGAGAAGCTCAACCAAATAGATCTCATCGCCTTGGAGGCCGAAGTGCATTTGTTTCCCGTTACAAAAATGGACAGAAATCATATGAAAGATTTTACAAGTATGGGGTTCCGAGTAGAGATAATGATAAACCTGCAGTTAAATGCTGGTACGAAAATGGACAAAGGGATTATTGGTCATACAGCATTGATGGAACAGAATACAAGAGGATCAGATGGACATATGTAGGAGGCAGTAGGTATAACATGCCTATGTATATAGAGACCGAGACCCACTCCAACTCTACTTTAACCACCTGAGTAAGGTGAAAATGAAAGGTCGCACAATGACAGAGGTGATATATGTAGATTTTCTTTCCAAGAAGGTCGTAAAGAGATTGAACATCGATGATAGTTCAAAAGAATCTGAAAAGGAATTAGAACAATCAGATTTTGATAAGTTGAGTTTCTTCTCACAAATTATCGCACTAGGCCGGGTCAGTGTCTCGTGTGATGCAACCAAGAGTTGTGTGCAACTTCCGGAACGGTTAAGAAAACCAGACTTGACAGTAACTTTTAGTCATGGATTTAAAACTGACGATCTTTTATATAATGATGATGGAATTAGCCAAACCTTGGATTTTCAAGGTGAGGGGTTTAAGGTCTTGGTCCCATTTGAGGCAATTAAAGCTATTGCTTTAACAAGTGGAGGTCAAGGAAGAACGTGGAAGGAAGATAACTTTCCAAAAGAAATGACTTTCCACACTAGTGTGGAAAGTGGCGCTCCAAGTCCAGAACCGGACAAACGAGCATAATACCAATAACAATTAAAAAGGATTTTTCAAAGTAATAGCACTTTGTAAAACATGAAACTGTTAGTATCAATAGCTAATAGTTTGCGGAGAAGAAAATGGAAAAGCAAGATGTGGTTAACTACCAAGGTGAAGAGTATGATATTCCGACGGGTCTGACCGAGGGTGACGTTCGCGCAAGCATGGGCCAAATTTACCCTTCGGCTGGAAACGCAAAGATCACGAAAGTGACCAATGATGACGGGACCAGTACTTGGAACATGACTGAGTCTGGTGGCGACAAGGGCAGCCTCTAATCACCAGGATTTAAGGTAAAATAAAAAGGAAAAGGTGGTCTAAAAAGGTCACCTTTTCCTTTTAACTTACAAGGACAAATGATGTCAAACGAAATTGATAACATAATAAGGGAGAGATTCTTTTCTAATATAGATTTAGAAGAACTCCTCCTTGAAACTATAATTAATTGCAAAAGTCTAAAAGAGTATTTTGCAATCATAGGTAATTTTGACGAAGAAGTTTTAAGTCTTTTCAATGGTACGTCTGTGACAAGTGATAATGGAATTTACAATATTGAATCAATCTTTCTCGCATTGACTCCGATCAAGAGCAATCTGATCGCATTCATATAGGATTATCATATCATGAAATTAAAAAACCCTCCTAAGCCTGAACGAAAAATTCAATTGTCCGTTCAAAACAAAGAGAAGCTAGCAAGATCCTTCTTCGGATATTGGATGGCTAAAGCCAAAGCTGTAGAAATTGGCCGCATTAAAACATGTCGTCGACCTAAATTCATGTTAGAGGATTATAGTGACGAAGATAGTCGGGCATTTGCGCGCAAAATAAAAAAAATTCAAATTAAATCCGAGAGTGAACACATTTCTAATTTCAGATTTGTACTTTCACGAACTGACATAGCGGCGTACTCAGAGGAAGTTGGTTTAAGAATAATTACTAAAAGCTCCCGTTATGATAGATACATAAGAGTTTCAAAAAATGAGACAAGGTATTTGAAAACTCTTGTGCTAAATTGGGCAATTATACCAGGTCATTCAAATTTGAATGTAAATCTCTCTACCATGCTGCCTGAAGGGTACGCGAGTGATCATTTTTCTAAAAATTTTACTTTAGATGAGAATGGGTACAAGGTAGTAGGTGATTTTTTTGCAAAAATATCAAACTTGGTAAAACTTGGAGATAAATTTAGCAAAGTAATTTCTTTAAATTTTCATCATGAATCTCTTCGTCGTTTCCTGGACCATTCCGACCATGGCATTGGTCCGACGAAATGGTTCTATTTCGAAGGTTTGCCAGAAGATAGAGGACCAACTTTAGATGAAATATTAGCAGCCACTGTAACTTTAAAAGTGAAAGAAG
>Ga0222646_100411_pt1 | contig 12473 bp, 9 predicted proteins | sample AntAcemetagen293_FD_179819 | JGI IMG/M metagenome (GOLD analysis project Ga0222646, IMG submission 179819) | Saline water microbial communities from Ace Lake, Antarctica - #293 | ecosystem: Environmental > Aquatic > Non-marine Saline and Alkaline > Saline | place: Antarctica: Ace Lake | collected... | reverse complement strand
AGAGGCTCTCAAGGAATTGCTAGGAAGTTATGGGGCTAATGAAATTAGAGTACTTTCGCCTTTCGGTTCCAACAGATCCCTCATTGGCAAATTATTCCACGGGGACGTGAAGAGAACCGATGAGGTTTGGCTCAAAGCCAACGCAAGGCATGAAGACTCCAACGGAGAAATTAGGTGGCGCTCAATACCAAAATTCAAAGGACTCGAGTCCGAGGTTGTTGTAATCACCGACATTGGCTCAGAGTCAGCAGAGTTTTTCAAAGAGAAGAATCAGTCGATCACTGACTGGTTATATGTTGGAATTTCCAGAGCAAGACACCGATGCCTAGTCCTATCTACTTCACCAATTCAAGAACTCTTTATTGCTGAACCGAACTCGATATCCTCCAAGTGAGTCTGTTTAGGAAAGCCATTGACTGGTTCGGGCTCGAACCACGTACTTGCAAGTTGCTACTAATGGTGGGTGCTGGCTCTGACATTTTTGTAATGGGCCCCGGGGCTTTGGGTGTCGTGCCGGCTAAATCAAGAACTCTTGGGCACTTTTATTCTCAGGGCCATTGACTGAGTACAGGCAAGTAATAGCTTGGATTATCCTGCGTGTAAGCCTGAAGAGAACTGCTACCAGAACTCCGGGGGTTCGATGACCCAACCAGTGAATCGAACATCCTGAAAGCCTTTGTGACGCAAACCAATTTCAAATTAATTCCAAGTTTCCGCGTTGAGTCTCCACCAATCTCCGCTGAACTCACAGTGCGCCACGCACGCTCATAGCCCGCCGGGGCAGACCTAGGCATGAAACTGGACGGGGACACTCACCTCAGAGACGCAGGGGCCCTCGCAGATAATGCTCACAATTCTCTTCATCATCTCCGTGCGAATTGGATCCTTGTAACACCATCTACAACATTCGAGCCTGGCTTTAAAGATTTTTTTAATCGCAACTGCCTCGAGGGCCTGGGGCGCAAGGCTTGCTTGCCTTTTGCAAGATCCTCTGCACCTCAAGAGCCGATATAAAATATTCCACCAAAAACACCTGGGCTTTAACTGGGTCTTTCCCCTGAGTAGAATCAGAAGACTGTAAAAATGGGGGCAATTTGAGTGAATCGGTAATTTCGGATTATCAGAATAAGTGCATGGCGGTTGCCGTGTGTATCGAAGCGCGAGTTGCAGTCATTCTTTGGGGGGCTCCGGGTCAGGGTAAGACTTCCGTGCTTAAGTCTTTTGCAGAGCAAATGGGACGAAAGCTTGAGGTTGTTCTGGCAAGTATTCGCGAACCTCAAGACTTCGCTGGATTGCCAACAATCTCAGATGGGTCAATGTCTCTAATCCCACCAAATTGGGCACAGGCCTTGGCAGCTGATGGCAACGGGATTCTCTTCGCCGATGAAATTAACACTGCCCCTCCTAGCGTTCAGGCGGCACTCTTGCGAGTATGCCTGGAGAAAGTTGCGGGAGATTTGGAACTCGGATCCAATACCAGCATTGTTGCAGCCGCTAATCCACCAGAGATTGCCGCCGATGGCTGGGACCTTGCTCCGCCTCTTGCTAACCGTTTTTGCCACATCGATTGGGAGTTGCCTGGGAGCGTTGTCGCTGCGGGCATAGTCGGTAACTGGCCAAGGATAACCACGCCAAAGGCAAGCGCAGAAGACATAAAAAGAGAGGTTCGGGAAGAAGCTTGGAAGCTCGCAGGCTTTCTATCTGCTCGACCGGAACTCGCAACGGCAATGCCGGCTTCCACGGGGCAACAAGGTCGCGCCTTTCCAACTCCGAGATCATGGGAGTTCGTTTTGAACCTAATGGCACATGCTAATGCGATGGGCTTGGGCGCGGAGGTCAGAAGGCTGTTGGTTTTGGGCTGCGTTGGGCAGGGACCTGGTAGTGAGTATTTGAGTTTCCGAGAGAACTTGGATCTGCCAAGTCCTGAGGCAATCATTGCCGACCCTGACACCGTAGATTTAGCTGTTCGAGTGGATCAGCTTTATGTGATTTGCGGTTCCGTGCAAAATGCCCTAGCAAATAACTTCTCCGAGGAGCGATGGGAGAGTGTAGGCCAGTTCATTTTGCGCCTGAGCAAAATGGGTCATCCCGACATAGCCGTGAGTTTGCTGATTCAGTGGAAAAAACTTGCACCGGTAGGAGCTTTAGTTAGCAGGCCGATAAGCCACGCCCTCAACCCTCTCATGCAAGAAGCCGGTCTAATCTAAATGAACGAGGCCGTCAGAAAAATCATGGCGGCGAGAATTCTCGCTCAAAGTCGTTGGCCCTATATTTCACATTTGCTTTTCAGCCTGCGGATAGTCCCATCCATGCCTGGTTCCTTGGATACATTAGCGGTTGACGCGGGCTGGCGTCTGTACTTCAACGAAGATTACGTAAGAAAGCTGACGGTTGCTGAGTTGGCAACTGACTTGCAGCACGAAGCTATGCATTGCATACTCACTCATTACGAAAGATACTCTGCTCTTAGAGACCCGGAGCCGGACCTCCAACTCTTTAACATCGCCGGTGATTGTTCGATTAACTATGTGATTGATGAGTCTGGCTTCACATTTGCTAAGGACTTCCCGCCGGTCCGCTACAAGAATTTCCCGAGGATCAACAGCACCATGACGACGGAACGGGCTTACTTCACCCTCAAGGAAGAAGGTGTTGGAGGAAAAGAATCTCCGGATTGTGGTTCCGTTTCAGGAGGTGGCCCAAGAGGCTATGAGATACCTCTTGATGATGAGTCACTGCCCGCCGCTACCCCGGAGCTGAAGGCCGCTGTCAAGACACAAGTGGCCGCCGAAATAAATAAGAGCGTGTCCTTAGCAAGTCAAGCCCCCGGTGACCTGATTCGTTGGGCTCAAGATTTTTTATCGCCAAAAGTAAACTGGAGAAGGCAACTAGCGGTGAGAGTTAGGGCCGCTTTGGCGACGAAAGCTGGCAGGCGAGATTACAGCATGATGCGGCCCTCTCGCCGAGAGCAGGGTTTGGCGAATAAAGAGCAGCGTATTCGGCTGCCATCAATGCGTCAACCTGGAGATCCAAAGGTATCGGTAGTAGTTGACACCAGCGGCAGCATCTCGGATCAGGTATTGCAGGCAACCCTTGGGGAACTAATGGGTATCACCAGGGCAGTAGGTAACTCAATGGGCCTGGAGGTCATTGCTTGTGATTCTGTTGCCTACCCAGTCTTAAAAGTAAGAACCGCAATAGATGTCAAGAAGCTAAAATTACCCGGCGGTGGCGGTACAGACATGCGCGAGGGAATCCTAGCTGCGCTCGAGAGCAAGCCACGACCAGATGTAATCGTAGTAGTTACGGATGGCTACACACTTTGGCCAGCGACTAAACCAGTCGGCTGCGACAACTACATTCTCTTGCTGACCGAAGATGCTCGATTGAAGTCTGTTCCGAGCTGGGCAAAAACCATTCTCTTGGATCTAGACAGCGACTAACTCAACCTTTTCTGGCAGCACATGAACAAGCAGCCTTTCCACAACCGGAAGCTTTGTCGCGCGCTGGATTATCTGCGCGTATGCATCAAGCTGTTTCGAGTAGACCTCGATTTTGTCTCTACTTAGTTTGAGGTTTGTCTTGTAGTCAATAACCACAATCGAGCCTTCCTCTTCAATGACCAGATCTGCAAAACCCTCAACCAATACACCGTCCTCATTGATTTCAGAGATTGCCAATTCGGGCATCACCTTGTCGGCCGAGTAGATACGATCCATAATTGCGTGCTCAAAAATTATTGCGACCATCTTGACCAAGCGTTCTTCATGCTCAGGAACGCCATAATCAAGCAAAGCACTCTTGATGACGAGCATTAGAGGTTGATCAATCTCTCTTGCACCCCGCTCAATGGCCAGCTCCATCACCCTATGGAACACATTGCCGAGTTTTGCAACATCGGCTCCATCAACGTCGACATCTTGATAGTTGGTAACACCCTGCTGGGTGTCATCAACAAGCTCAAAAGTGTCGGTCTGAAGGTCTTGGCCACCCTTCGAACCTAAGCCGCTTGGTGTTACGAGGTTCTTTACTTTTGACTTGGCACGAATCTCGGGCAACTTGGCAATCCACTCAAGGCTTTCCGGAGAGAAAGCTGGTTCAACGGTCAATTTTGGCTCTGAGGCTGGCTGCACATACTCATCAAATTGGCCGGCCAGCCCTGCTTCAACGCTCGCAGCGACGGCATCGCGGTAGAGTCCGGACCAACTTTGGGTACCCCCTGCTTTTGTCTCTTTTGCCAGGTTCGAAAGGATCAGGTGGTCTCGCGCCCTAGTGGCAGCGACATAGAGAATGCGAGATTGCTCGGCTAACCGATCGGCTGACTCCAGCTTTTCGGACTGGTGCCGATAGCCGTGACTCTTGAGTTGACCAAGATTGAATTCAAACTGGTTCAGCTTAACGGAAATTTTGGGCAAAGCAGCTATCCGCTCTCTAGCCATTCCCGCCAGAATCACTATTGGGAATTCAAGGCCTTTGACTCCGTGTACCGTTGAGATGCGAACCGAATCGTCACCCAAGTCATCTGTCTCCGGCAGTGGCTCACGGGCGTTCTCACTTAGCTGATCACTTATCCAATTGAGATACTCAACTGCTCCAGCTCCGCCCGCTTGTGCCCAACTCCGCGCCTGACGCATAACCATTTGTGTGCACTCGATCTCGAATCGACCCCGTGGCGTTCGATCATAAGTGCTCATTACTCGGCACTCTTCTAAAAGGTTCATCATGACCGCTGCCGGACTCGATGAACTGGATGTTCTCTTTATCCTGGCCAATGCATCAAGACTCTGGTAGACCCTCGTTGCAGCTAGCTCTTGAGACACCTCACCGTATGGCAAAGACCATCTACCACCGAGTTGTTTGTATTCCAATAACTCAAGATCGTCACAGCCAAAAAGGGGACTCTTGAGTGCGAACCAAAGGTCTAGAGGCTGCTCAACTCCCGCCACTACCCTCATTGCATCAATTAGGCCCCGAACCACTGGCCTATCAAAGACAATCGCCGAATCCGATGACCGGTAGGGGATTTCTCTGACGGAGAGCTCTTCAAGCAGATCCTCCAGCGAAGTTCTGGCAGGAATCAGTATGACTATGTCGGAGTACTTGGCTGGCCGAAAACCAGCGACACCTTGGTCGCTCTTTTCACCGACCGGCCAGCCTTGCGCCGCCGCTTGATGGGCAGCAGAGGCTACGAACGAAGACTCATCGCTATAGTTGAGATCCACGTTCGGCCCTCCAAGAACTGAGACGCCGGGATTGTGCTCTTCGGAGACCTGATTTTTCTCTGCGGTATACAAGTTCACGAACATGGTTCCAAGGTCAATAGAACTGTGGCTAAAGGTTGCATTTGCCCAGTTCAAAATCTTTTGATTTGACCTGAAATTCACTTCGAGAGTTTCTTTTATTCCACCCATTGGGGCTGCACCAACTTGGTCTGCAACGCTTAGGTAAGTGGAGACGTCAGCGCCTCGGAATGAATAGATCGATTGCTGCGCGTCTCCCACCAGCACTAGAGATCCTTGATCAGGACCTGGTGCTCCAAGAGGTGTCGTTATTAGAGAAATAAGCTTCCACTGAAGTGGATCCGTGTCCTGGAATTCATCGACGACGATAAGTTTAAACTCTCGATGGAGTTTTTCCCTGACGTCTGAATTCTGCTCGATGAGTTCAGAGGTCAACACTATGAGGTCATCAAAAGTTAGTCTCCCCGCCCTCTGGCGACGAGTAACTGAATCTTGAAGGCTATCCCAAATTGTAGGCAATTTTAGCCTCAAGAAGTTTTCAACATCTAAGAACTCGATGCCGTCAAGACCGCCCCCAAAAATAGACTTTATCTCCTCCCGGAAGGGCTTAGCCGCTGCGCCCCCAGAATTGCCCGGATGAAGGAGCTGGTGAAGAGTATGCTGCAGCTTCCCAATCTGCTCAATGTTTGGTTCAGGCGATGCGGAACAAATACTGGACATCTCTTGAAGACCGAATTGGATTTTCTCAGTAAGGCTGGATGAGAAACCTTGCCAAATAGAACGTTGGTCCGCAAACCAAAAAAGAAGCCTGTCCATAAATTCTTTGACTAGCTCACCTGAGTCCAGCTGCCTCATACTGCGTATGTCATCCACGTTGACCAAGAGTCGTTTGGAATTCAGCTCGACAAAGAAATCCCGAAAAGTCAACGGGGATATCCCAGCTTCCGCCAACCGGGATTTTTGACCGTCATCAAGCTCATCAAAGAAGCTCGCTGTAAAACGAGATGCGGTGTCACGAAGGCTCAGCTTTGAAGTAGCTTCGTCCAGGACTTCGAATGCTATTGGTAGTCCAGCTTCGATGGGAAAGCTGCTCAAAATTCTTTTGGCAAAAGCGTGAATGGTGCCGATTTGAGCGACGTCAAAGTCAACCAACGCGGCTGACGCTTTAGAACTGCCACGGGCCGCTTCATCATGAAGCGCCTTGCGGATTCTGCGTCTGAGTTCAGCAGACGCGCGCTCGGTGAAGGTTATCGCCACAAGGTTTTGAATCGAGAATTTAGAATCTGGTTCACAGATAGCGTTCACAATCCGTTTCACAATCGTGGTTGTTTTTCCAGTTCCAGCTCCGGCGGCTATAAAGGTGGTCTGGTTCAGACTCTGCTCAGCAGAATCGCGCGCGTTCTGGTCCTGGGGAGTCACATTCACTATTCCTGACCTTCTTCACTGCCAGCTTGTGTGGGTTCGGTTTGTTGGTGAGCTATCGAAGACAAGCGGAAAATTGTCTTGTGCCCTAGCTTCTTGCAAGTGCGGCAGAATGAAAAACTCTTCGAGGACCCCTGGACATCGTGCGTCAGGAAAGTCCCTTTGTGGGCAGCTGTGACAAGCAATTTGAGCTTTTCTTGCAACTCAAACTCCGCTGCCAATTTGTTTTCTACTAGGGCAGATGCGTACTCTTTACCCGAGAGGCCGCCGTTGATTAGATCCAAAAAAACGCCTGGCTCACGTTCAGTGCGCAGATCGACCAAGCCGGAGTCTTTCTCGGTCTTTGACAAGAACACGTAGCGGGAGGAAACCTTCGTTACTCCCAAGAAGTTGCTATTGCGACGAATTGCATGCTCATATAAAAGATCCTGGACAGCGCTTCTTTTATCTACGTAGGCCACGCTGCCGGTCTTGAAGTCGATAACGCCGACATGCTCGCGGTCAGCAGAGACATCCACTCGATCAATCAAGCCTTTGAATTTCAAGGTCTCTGGCGGAAAGCCCTCTGCCTGAACAGGCACCTGAAGTAACCCGTTACCGGTTTTGTCGAACTCAAATTCCGCATTTTGAGGCTTCAGCAAGTTAGCTTTGCTCATCGGTTTGAACTGTCCACGCTTGTCCGATGGTGCAACATAAACCTCAGCTCTAGCTTGATGCTCGATAGAGAAGTAATTCTCCAACTGATCGATGAAACCGCGCTTTCTTGACTCAAATAGTGGAGGCCAGCCAGATTGACCGCGAGCCACGAGTAACTCGCATTCTTCGTTAAAGAGCTCACGGAATTTGGCTATTGCTTCGTCGCTGTAGCGCTCACCAAAACTAGGGTTGAGCAACGGGAATTCCTTGAGTAGCCTCTCGAAAGCTGCGTGCACAGCCTTTCCAAAATCCGTTGGTCTAATCTCGTCTATGGAGTTTGGTTCATCCGTGTCAGATAGCCCCAAGATTTTGACGGTAAAAAAGTTGTGCCCGCATTTCAGAAACTTCTCTACCGACGAGGCTGACAGTGACACCTTGTCGAAATCAATCAAAGGGGCTGACGCTTTACCTTCCAGATTTCCCGCAAACTCCGTCACCTGGGGTGAAGCAAACCAAACCGCTGCTAAAAGTTGCTTGCTAACTGCTGTAGCACCCCTCAATGCAGCGCTCTTCTTAGATTGAAGGTCGGTGGTAGAAATTGCTCCGACCTCGCCGAGACGGAATTCGAAAGCGGCTTGAAAATCCGTAACCGAGGCACTCGTCAACATCCCCAGCCAGGCACTTGGCATTCCTTCGCTCTTGGAGAGGGTTCCCCCTCGCGGATAGCTGATGGTCAGATTCTTAGCTCCAGTTGCTACAGCAAAGAAGTTTGCTTCAACTTCAGCTGCACGGGCTGCAACTGTCTTGAATTCGAATGAGTTTTGCTGAGTGAAGAGCTCCTTTAACGAATCAGGAAAAATTGGATCCTCAGCAATTTGGGGTGGCAGCATTCCCTCGCCAGCTCCAATTACCCAAAGGTTTTCAAAGTAGAGCGCTCCATTTTGCGAAACCGGTCCAACATAGACACCCCGGGCGAGTTCTCCATGTTGCATCTTTAGCTGTCCCAGCCTCAGCAAAACGCCCTGCCCAAGTTGGGATAGCGCGCCTATTATTTCTGGCCTAGAACTTAGAGGGGCCTGGTGCTGCCCGCCAAAGAACTCTTCCATTTTTTCGAATGCCAAACGATCGACAGGCATTTTGGCTTGCGCCAATTGAGGAAAGAACTCATTTACCTCCTGCCAAATTGAAGACGCCAAATCGGAGTACTTGACCGACTTGGCAAGGCGTTCGACACTCGACATGAGTTCACGGATCAGTTGCTCCAGAGAGCGAGCAGTTCTAGCCTGATTCAATTTAGAAGTGACGTCGTCAATCTCCTCCTGCTCGGCTTCGAAAACAGCAAGATCCTCAAGTTCTTTTTCAAGGGCAGGTATCTGAGCAGCCATCGCATGCAGCAGTAGCTCCCAGTTGCTTACCTCATTAAACAGGCCATTCCGGTTTAGAAATCTTACGAACTTCACGGTGCCATACTTGGCGTCTTGACTGGTAATTGATGAAGTTCTGAGGAGATCTAAGAAATCGACCCTGGTAAAAGTTCCAGTTTGGAATATGGAGTTCGCGACTCCCAAGTATCCCTGAGTGGCTTTCGCTGGCAAGCTCAAAGAAGCGGATTCTGTGGACATACCATTCCAAGTAATTTGAGCTTGGTCAAATTCGTTTTCTAGGAGGTCCGCGTATTGTGAAGCGTTCGTGTAGAGGACCGCAAAATTCTCAATTGCAGAACCTTCAGCGATTCGTTTAGCCACCTCACGCACCACCGCCTTCGCCTCGGTCTCCGGATCCGGGAAGCTTTGAACTTCTGCCCTATCCCTCATTGAGTCACCGCGAATGAGATTAATCTTGATCTGAGCATCTGAGCCAAGGAGCTGATCCAACAAGTCAGCGAGTGTCGATGGGTAGTCAGCAGCGACAACCATAACTTTGCCAAGGCTCTTCTTTGCCTGGCGCAAAAAACTTTCGGACGGAGAGTCCTCGAGAAGGCGAATTATGTTTGCTGGAGTCAACTTCCCTGAGGTGCGAAGCTGTTCTTGAACTTCTTTAGCTACTTGGAGCAACTGTAGAGAGATTTTCGTTGTTACGAATTCCCCAGCACTGGTCAGGTCTTTAACAGTAGTGTCATTCAGTTCAACCCAGTCGAACGCATCGATGTATTTGATAAGAGTTGCCAAGGACTCAGGGTGACGTGCCAAATTCCCAAAGACTTCCCCATGAGAATTAAGAACCCGAATTAGAACGTCTTGCTTAGCACTTTTGAACTCCTGCGGATCCCACTTAATCTCTGCAATCCGGGCGAGTATGGAGGCGACATCTAGTTTTGTAAATGCGGAAAATGCGACTAAAGAGGCACAGTGGCCGCCTCGCGCAAGCGACCGGACTAGCTGCCTCCGAAACTGAAGCGCCTGGTGATTGCTATCGACAATTAATGTCACCTGCCCCAATGCATCAAGTTTCTTGGTCTCAACCACTAGTTGCGCTAAACCATTCTGAGCCGCTAGGCCACTGGTGTAGCTAAGTTCACGCATGCCCCCCCAGACGAGTCTTTTTTTCAACCATGAAATTGACATTTGACTCTTTTTCAAAGGCTATCTTAAAAAGCTGGAGAACTAGGACGTCTATGTCAAACAACAACCTCCCTGTGGATTCCTCATCCAGCAGCGGAGAATTGACACTCAGGCCCCAGTTTCTAGTTGCTGTTGGGAGCCTGTTGTCCTCATAAAAAGTCTTGCTAAACACTTTGAGGATTGAAGGGGCTCCCTGATCAAGCCTAAGTAGCTGCATGGATTTATTCTCCGGTCACTGGCGGACATTTTTTGTAAATTGAACTGTGATTGGCCATAATCCACAAGCGTTTGCTGAAACGCCGACCTGAAAAGGGGGTAGGTAGAAGTTCGCCAACTGCACCCTCAAAAGCAGGTGATTGTTGGGCGCCTTAGCCGCCAAGTTCCTTGAATTTCTCGGTCATTGTCGGGTTGCCACGAGTCAGCTTCTTGACTGTTACGTCTTGCGCCTTATCGTTGGCTAGTCGCAGCTGCCTTTCGGAGCCGAGGAGTGAGGACTTTACCTTTTCCAGGTCAGTAATTGAATCATCTATCTGCTTGATTGCGAGATGAAATTGTTTCGAGGCGAGCTCGAAGTTTTTCCCGAACTTCTCCTTGAAGTTTTCTAGATCCGACTCGAAGGTGGTCACGTCGATGTTCTGAGCTTTTACCCTTGCTAGCTCCTCCTTGTATTGCATGGCCTTGATCGATGAGTTTCGAAGCAAGGTAATCATGGGGATAAAGAACTGGGGGCGAATGACATACATCTTGTCGTACTCATAAGAAACGTCAACAATCCCACCGTCATAGAGCTCACTGCCTTCTTCGAGCAGTGACACGAGGACGGCAAATTCGCAGTTCTTTTCGCTCCTGTCCTTATCGAGCTTTTTTAGGAACTCGGTGTTCTTGTGCTTCTTTTGAGTGTCTTCGTCTTCATTCTTCATTTCAAACATGATTGAGACGATCTCGTTTCCTGCCTCGTCATAGTCACGAAATACGAAGTCGCCCTTTGTTCCGGATTTTGAGTCGTTGTCTTTACCGAAGGTGGCTTTTGGAAAGGCCATTGCCCTGACTTGATTGAAAGCAACTCCACAATGAATCTCCAAGGTCTCACCAAGCATCTTGGTTGACAGCTGCTTTTTCATATCACGTACGCGTTTGATTTCCGCATCGCGATCTTTGATTTGGGTTTGGTACTTGTCTTCAAGGGCTTTTTCAGACACCTTTTTCTCAAGCTCTGCGTGCTTGAGGTTGCTCTTGAGCTCATCGCGTTCTTTTTCAACTGTTCCAACAGCCTCTTTGATTGCCAGCTTCTGGGAGGTTTCAATTTGACCCAAGTCTGCCTTGAGCTTGGCGATTTCGGCATCTTTTTTGGCTGCTTCGGCTTGCAGGTTCTGGGTGAGCTTCGCCTCAGCAAGAGCAATTTCAGTTTTCTTGGATTGTTCCGCTAACTCGAGACGTTCGTGCAGGGTATCTTCGAACTCTTTGTCTCTGACCTGCTTGAGGATGTCGGCATATCCGGCCTCGTCCATTGTGAAGCCTTTCCCAAAGTGTGGGCACTGAATTTGGTTTGTGCTCATTACTTGGTCTCCTTCTTTTGATGCTTTGACTTCTTTAGTGAATATCGCTCTGCCTCCTGCAGTACTTTGAGTGCAACCAGAGCGGGGTTGTTTTGGTAGGTCTTGCTGCTCGCCTTGTCCTTCACAACATCAACAATCTGGTCAACGCTGTAAAGGCCAATGGGCCCTGCTCCGACTTGTTGAGATTCACACCAATTTCTGGTCTCAATTTCCTGAGCCACGCTACTGAAGTGGCCGACGTATAGACGAAACTCCACCTGGTGAGGTTGGTAACCGTAAGTCTTGCAAGCAGCCTCCAAGATTCCGTCTCTCACCTCTGGGCGATTGAACATCTTGTAGCCGCGGTCTCCTTGCTTGCCAGTCAGACCAGCTACCTCTTTGGGCTTCACGCCTTGGCTTCCAAAGAATGACTTCACAGATGCAAGGACCAGTTTGTCTTGTCTTGCAGCAACAAGGTCAACCTCATAGCCGTGCTCTTGAAACTCGATTGACTCTACTTTTTTTGTCTGCAGGACTAGCTTGAACTTAACTGCCTCACTAACTACGAGACCCTGGGTCTCCATGGCAAGTGCGACAAAACTCTCAAATGCTTCCAAAGATTTCCCCCATCTTTTTCAATTCTTTCCTGCTTTTGTCTTCTGCACCGAGCATTGCGACCCAAACATTATGCAGTGACTCCACAAAGCCGTAGCCCCTGGTTGTGGCGACCCTGTTTTTGAAGTTGTCATAGTCAATCGCATTAGCTTGCTCTGAGACCCATTCGGTGAAAAGCTCTGGCTTTATGAAAGCCCGGTAGGGGTAGTCGCCGAAGGGTGAGATCTTGATGTCAACTCCTGCCTTGGTGGCTAGTGGCTCAAGGGACTTTTGGTCCCTTGAGCGCACCGTGACAACATCTGGTCTGTCATGCTTCCTGACGGCACTGACAAAGCCAGTGCTAGTGAATACCCACATCGCTGGTCTCCTGATCCCTTAGGTATTGCTCGAATGTCTGGTTGCAGATCGCATTTAGCGAGCGCCGATTGCGAATGAGCTCAATTGCTTCATTTGCTGAGTAGCCC
>Ga0222646_100409_pt1 | contig 12518 bp, 16 predicted proteins | sample AntAcemetagen293_FD_179819 | JGI IMG/M metagenome (GOLD analysis project Ga0222646, IMG submission 179819) | Saline water microbial communities from Ace Lake, Antarctica - #293 | ecosystem: Environmental > Aquatic > Non-marine Saline and Alkaline > Saline | place: Antarctica: Ace Lake | collected... | reverse complement strand
GGTTTCAAGAGGTGAACATCTCCTGATGCAGTATTTATTATTATGGTTTATTGTGGTTTATTATGGCTAAAACAGCCGAGGTTTCACAGTTTCTTGCAAGAGATGAAATGAGGGTAGACCGCGATCGATTGATTCGTGAGGCTAAAGCTGGAATGTTCGTCCCGACCTTGCAAAGGGAATTAGCTCTACTGGGTGGGGACTTTACACCGGGGCAGGTTTCGACATGGTCTAAATCCGTGAGGCACAGAATTGGAATTGAAGCGGAAAAGATAAATTTATTGGCAGAAGATTATGAGGGTGTCGAACCCGGCCAAATGCTCAGGATGATGAGCATATTAATGCAGAATTCCCTCTTCCAACTTTTAGATGAATTTGGAAAGCGATCGCTAAGTGAGAATGACGAAAGACCGATCTCAACCCGCGATTTAGGGACGATAATCTCTAACTTCTCATCTAGGATAATTGCAGCCTCCTCAGAAGGGCATAAGGTGCAAAACCAAGTTGACTACGTGAACACAGTACACGCTGTTTTGGAAGAAATTCGGATTGAAGCCGAGTTGACTTATGGCAAGCGATCGCCGGAGTCTTTACCAATCATCAATGCGATCGTAGAGCAGGTGTTGACTAAACTAGAGATAAAGTGAAAAAGGCAAGGGTTCTCCAGGCTCAACGGGCAAGCTCAGTGGACTACGCTTGCAATTTAAACTTCACTGCACCTCCAGAACTGGCGATCGCGGCTCGAACTAACTTTGAGGTATTTCGGTTATTCGTTACGAAGCATAAATCCTACGCGCATCACAAGTTTTGGATTAAAGAACTAAATACAGGTCAGGATAGCAAGTGCCTTCATGCGATCGCGGGGCAAGACACACTTATCCTAGCGCCTAGAGGCAGTAGTAAAAGTACATTCCTAATTGAGTGGGCGGCTTGGGTAATCGGCACTCATGCCGCCCCCGATGTACAGTTAGCCCTAAAAATCCTCTATATAAGCCACGAACTCAAGACGGCTAGGCAGAAATCTCAGCAAATTAAAAGAATTCTTCAGCTACCCGAATACCAACAGGTCTTCCCTTGGATTAAGCCGGGGGAAAACTGGGCAAATGAGTTCTGGGAAATTGACTTTATTCATGCTGGAATTGATGGAATTGTTGAGCCTTACACCGTAGCAAGCGCTGGTTTAGTCGGGAACACTACGGGTAAGCGAAGCAACCTATTAATACCGGATGATTTAATTAAGTCACCGAACGCGATCGCGAATCCAGATATTAGAGAACAGATGGTCTCCAACTGGCGTAATGTAATCAAGCCTACCAGGGTCGAGGGTTCTCGCGCTGTAGTCCTAGGAACCCAAATGACCTCAAATGATTTTTACTGCACTGAAACAACAGAGGAAAACGGGTGGAAAGTAATTCGCCAGAGTGCAATCATTCACGATGAAAAGGGAGATGAGATCAGCTACTGGGAGCCTGAGTCAGAAGTCTCACCAGGTCAATCCCTGGAATTCTTAAAAGAGATTCGTGAAAGCGAACCCGAAACGTTTTCTTTTCAGTACCAAAATAAGGTTGTCCGGATCGAGACTCAGGCGATCGCATTATCCCTAATTGTCAGAGATGCGATACCACCTCAAATGGATGCCCTAGTCTTGGGGGCTGACCTATCAGCCGGATTGAAACAAAAGAATGATTTTACCACCTTCGTCCTAGGTGGTTTGGTGACAAGCAAGGGCAAGACGATGTTTTACACGATTGACGCTTGGAAAGGTCGTATTATGGGCAATCTGCAAAAACTTGAAGCCATCAAAGGACTTTACTTAACTTGGCGACACCTGTGCCCTTACATGGAATTAAGGGTTGAAACCAATGCTTATCAGTTGAGCTTCAAGGGTGACTATCATGATTTCGTTGCCGCCAACGGACTCTACGAGTGGAGAATAACAGGAGTGCCTAGCACTATTGATAAGTTAGCCCGACTGAGGGGGGTATCGGGAATCCTTGAAAACAATCAACATATTTTTAATAAGTATGGAAGAAATATGGGAGAATTAATAACTCAAATCACTGAGTTTGGCAGTACTTCTCACGACGATTTGTCAGACGGTTGGGAAAAAATGTTGTCAGGGTTAAGGCTGCGATCGCCGTTGACAACCGCCCATTACCCTACTAATTTGGTTCAACCAACAATCCGAACATAGGCAATAAGCCAGATACATCTACGCACTTAAATAAATGCGTAGATGCCAAAACATTAGGTACTCGTTGTCGCTCCCGTATCTATCACGGTGCTGACTGATTCTGTTACTGCGACCTCTTCTTTGACAGGTGCAACCTCATTGGCTGAGGCAATTAATGCTTTAAGGGACTCACTAAAGTTGGCTCCCAAAGACTTTATAGCCTCAGCCGATGAGCCGTCACTTGCTTTAGCCAATGCGATCGCCTGAGTCGCCTCAGCTAATTGCTTTGATAGACCGTCTATTGACAGCTTTTTTTCCTCTAATTTTGCTTCGAGCTGATCATCTTTGATTTTATCCGACTCCATCTGATCCTTAATTAAGGATAAGGTTTCTGTCAGGATGCTGGATAGACTTGCGATCGCGTCTGATGAGCTAGGCATATTGGTTTCCTTAAATTGTTGCAACTACAATATTATCATTTCTTGGTTCAACCAATTTTCAGGCATAAGGGTCAAAAAAACCGACATCCTGATTAAGTACCCTAGCTAGCTTAAATAAGGTGACTGCTGCGATCTCGCATTGTCCACTTTCGTAATTGCTTATTTGGCGATCGCTGCAATTCAATTCCTTAGAAACCTGCAACTGAGTAAGGTTTTTTGCCGTTCGAGCTAACTTAATTTTTAACCCTAGACTTTTATAGGGATTCTTCTGTGTTGGAATAATTAATTCGGTCACTGCCTTCTGTCTTCCCCAGACATTTACTTATCAATCATAAGCAAATAAAGTGCATAGTCAAATGATCGGATTAATTGATGCCCCTAGAGACAATGATCAGAGCGGTTTTAGAGCGTGATGGAAAGGATTCCTCCGCTTCTACTGTTGTTGCCTTGCATTGTCAGCAAATGAGGGAATGGGGAACTCGCGGCGGCAGTCTGGAGTTCCGACCGATCCAAGATGATCCTAAGAATCATCGACTTAAATTCATCAATCGCCAACACAGTATCAATCGGCTCTCTTCACGATTGAACTATGTGATGGATGCGTTCACAGCTAGAGGCGAAATATGTTGGTTTTTTCTGCCAAAACCCAACTCACCGGGTGACTATATAATTGATTTTTTTGTAGGGGGACTGAACAATCCCGATCCGGAATATAAGTGTTTTTACAAGCCGGGTGGCAGGGAACTGGAAAAGGTAATTATTGTTTATTCCTACGATCAGGACACCCCCTTGCAAGGTGGAAATAAAAAAAGATGGGTCACGATTGAGATCGATGCTTTTAAGATAAAGCAATCAGAATCCATCGCAAAACCGTCCTTCGATCAGTTTCAACATAATTTAAGAAACCAGGTCTACGGAGCATTCGGAAAAAGTGAGCAGCAAGTTTACGACAATCCTTTTGCCCCTGAATTACCAGTAAAGATTTCCAAGAATAACGCTCGGAGAATAGGACAGCAGGGGACTGACGATTTCTTCTGGATAAAGTCACTAATTGAGGAATATGAGGAGCTGATCGATAAAGCTCATAGCAATTTAAAGAGATTTTCAAACCCTTCTTTAATAACAACTCGCAGTGCGTCCGAGGTGTTGGAGAATAGTCGCGGCACGATACCCCAGACTTGGGCATCTGCAAACCGCTACGTCGATAACACTGGAAGTATTGACAGCGGATCTACTAATCCCCAAGACTCCCCTAGTTGGGATACAAGTAGAACCTATGGTGGTTTCATTAGTACTAGTAGTGGCTCCATTGCAGACATCATTGGGGGCGTATCTGATGGCGAAAGATTTGGGTACATCCAAGCGGATGCGGTAAGCGGCGATCAGAATCTTTGGATAAAACAAATCCGAGAACTGATTCACTGGATTATTGGAGGCATAGATCCTCTAGGGGTTAGTTCATCCATTACTTTTGCTGAATCTCGAACCCTGTTTGGTCGAGTCCAAAACACTGCCGACTTAAAAGCTCAAAGCCTTTACAGAGAAGGGTTATGCGAGGTGTATGAGCAGTGCGTCTTGCATGAAGAGAAACTTTTCAAAAAGTGGCTATTTGGAGTCCTAAAAAACAACTTCTCAGGACAGTTTGAGAAATTGGTAGATCCTTCTCAACTGTCTGACGAGCAGTGCCAAAAGATTGCCGAATTGGCAAAAGAAGGTGTAATCGATCTGCCGGCACCAGAAGGATTGCTTCCATTTGGCGATCGCACAATCAATTGGAGGTTTACTCGTGAAGTCTACCAAATGACAACCCGCGAGATTTTGGATTTGAGTATTAGCGCTCGAAATGACAGGGAAGATGGGGTGAGCCAAGAGACAGTGTTGCGTCGGCAATTCCCTTGGATGTCGGATCAGGAAATTAGGAATGCCATGTCGGGGTTTTCCCCTAGGGTGGTTGGCGCGGCAAGCGGGGCTATCCAACAACTCTTGCAAATGTACAGCGCCTTCATGGGTATGCCAGATCCCGACCCCGGTGTTCGGGCTGGACTGGCAAAAGGTGAAGAGCCACCACCTTGGGGATTGCGACTAGGACTGCCTGAGCTATTAGATCAGGCATTATTTACTCTCAAAAAGGAGATTAGTTACGGCAAGCCGCTTTATGAGCCTGCCGATCCGCCTACGGAAAATAGCTTGGCAGCGATCGCGGCACAGCTTCAGCCCTATTTAGATTCTGGAATTAATTCAAATGAGCAATCCAGGTTACTATCCGCAACAGCCGATGCCTATGGCATCCCAGAATTATCCGCAATACTCGCAAGCTATCTCGGATCCCATCGATCAGATGGCAAAAGTAGCGTCGCTGCTGGATCACTTGCGCAACAGTCCATCTACCCGTCCGCAGGGGCAACCGTCAGCGCCGACCCAAGAGGTCGGAACAACTCCTCATACTCAGGGGAGTACGGGACAATTTCAGCCTTACAGCCAACAGAATTTAGACCGCCAATACCAGGAAATGGCGTCGATCCAATCTGGTACAACTTCCTCCCCTAAATTTAATGCTGACCAGCAACACGCCATTAATGGCTTGATTGGATCTGTTCAGGCTCTTGATAAAGAGCTGGCTCAAAGCCATCACGTAATTAGTGAGCTGTGCAAATTTGTTCAAGTGAACGAACTTCTGAACAAAGAGATCGACGCTCTCGACCTAACCCTAAAAAATACAGTCCCCTTTGTTGCCGCCGCCAACATCTGGATGAATGATGCACTCGCTCATGAGCAAGTGTTGGAAAATATTTGCGGGTTAATGTCCTCACCAGACTTCCTCCTTTATTGGACTTTTGAAACTTTCAAGAAACTGAGAATGGATGAGGCGGGATTTGACGCGATCGCGGATGCCTACCTTGACTTTCTCCAAACAAAAGGAAAGTACAACCCAAATCAACCGCAGCGGCAAAATAGTTTCAATCAAGTTCCTTACCCGCCGGCACCTGGACAAAACACTCCGCAAGTTGATGCAAAAGTTGCTGCGGTCGACTTGATGAGATCGGGTAATCCTGACGCTGCAAGGATTCTGCAAAGGGCAAGGATGCAAGGGGCTTACTAGGAAAAAGACAAAAAAGGAGTTTTTAAAATGTTTTTAGCTCCACTCGCAGCCCCTCTAATAAAGGCGGCAATACCAAGCGCCGGGGCTGCAATTGGTCAAGCAGTGGGCGATCGCGTCGGGGAAATGATTCGTGGGCAACCCCCGCCATTGCCCACCCCTAGCAGCGAAGGTCAGCAGGCTTTTATAGATAGAAGTCAGCAAGTTAGCGCAAATATGTCGGGACTCTACCGTTAATCCAATCTTTCTTCACTAACAACAAGGAACAAAAAAATGCCGACTCTTGGAGATCTCTCAAACCTTTATGCCAGTGGAGCGAATATGCTCAATAACTTCACTGGGGCAGCAAATAATGCAGACCCCAACCAAGGCAGGGGGCAGGCGAATCAGGGTGTTGCAGCCGGGCGCGCTGCGGGTCAAGGGCTGAATAGCGACTCAGTTCAGGATCTCGCCATGCAAAATGGCAATCAAATAAACCTGAATTCCCAAGATGAATTGGATCGCGCCCGGCGTACCAATAAGGGGGCGGCACAAGACCAGTTCGTAGATTTTGCTAGAACCGCTGGCTTAACTTCTCAACTAGGGAATCAGGCTTCAAACTTGAACACCGAAAGAGACATGGCAAAAATGGCTCAAGCCAATGCCGCAACCAATGTCGGCAATCAATTGAGCGCCCTAAGCAATGCAAGGCGGGACAATGCAAGCCTAATCCAAGGTGTGATGCAGGGGGTCGGAGGAATGTATCGGTAGATCGTAGATCGAAGATCCTAGAACCCCTCAACAAACCACTATGGCAAACTCTCTTACCCTTGAAGATTACCCCGCAATTCTTAGTCAAGAATTGTGGCGACCGAGTCCTCTTTATATAGCCCGTTGGGCTATTCAGCCTCAATTCCTGCATCGCCCAGATTTACAACCGAGCGCCACCTTCTTAATGGATCGGTTTGGATTTTGGGGTGATTCGGGAGATCTAACGATGGATGCGCGATCGCGTTCAGCCGATCAACTTGTCGGAACTGAGAACACAAGACAGATTCCCAAATTTAAAGTCCCGATCACCATCCGAGAATTTACGGGGCCCGGTGGAGGAGATCCGACAGACCCGACGCGACCAGGTAATTTAAAACTAAGCTACCAGTCGCTACTTTTTGCGAGGCGTAACATCTGGGATGTGACGCAAGTTGAACCCTTGGTTCAACCAAGTTTTCACGAGTCCGTCGGCGCAATCACCTTGCTGGATGATTACCGACGGACAACAGATCGCTTTTACCTGAACTTACTGAATAGTTCCGGTAACATCTATAATCCGCAAAACATTGCAGATGGAGGGGTGTACGACAATGGCCCCCCTAAATTTTCGGTAGGGGATTTGCAGCGGATTTTTGAACGGTTACGCCGTGCCAAAGCACCTACGTTCCCGGATGGGTACTACCATGCGCTGATTGATGATCGGATGCTGCTGCACTTGCAGGATGATCCAAGATTCCAGCAAGTAGTGCAAAGTTCCGCTTACTACTCAGTGCCCATGAGCTTGGTTGAAGATCCGAGGCTTTTTGGCCCGGGAAGAATGCCACCTGCTCAGGGTGCAATCAATTACATGGCACAGCCAAACCAGATGGCTTTTCAAGGGCCAGGCTTAGGGCAGGTAATGCCTGGAGCTGATGATGCAATGTTGCCCAGTGGCTTTATCTTTGGTGGATTTCGCATTTTTACCACTAATAATGCGTTCACTTCAAGAGTGTCGTTAACTTATACGGCTGTTCCGCAGCAACAGCAAATAAATCATCCGACAGGCAGTGCTTTGAGAACCGCTTACATGGGCTGGTTTTTCGGTTCAAATGCCGTTGGGGAGGTCTTCGGGGGCGCTCCTGAAGATGGTATCCCAGTTCGAGTTCGGAAGAATTTGAATGATGACTATCAGCGCTTTTTGATACTAATCTGGCAAGCTTTCTTGGGATTAGGATTACTCAATCCTGATTTTGTGATTGCAGCGAGAACTTACGGAGATTAAAAGATGCCCTTTTCAGCGAGTGGAGAGCCATTTAAGCCAGTGAGCTTTGGCAATATAAATGGCGTATTGGATTCCTACGTCGGTAACGGAATCATAGACTATGACGGCACGGAGCGGAAGAGCATTTATGCGATCGCAATGCTAACTTCAACACTGCAAACAGCTATCCCTTTAATTGTGCCAAGCGGGAAAAAAGATCTAGTGACCTCTCCTAATCGCCCCCTGGTCATTCCGACAGGCGTGGTCATAAACAGAGTCTCAATCAGAATGCCTGAATATGGCAATCGGCTTGAAGGTGCTAGCTCCTACGGATTGCTTCCGCAGGAATGCAACATTGTCGGAACGACCGGGGACAGAATCAAGGTCAGCCCGACGACCGTCACAACCCATACGACTGTTGCACCCTCGCTCCAATGCGCGGACAGCAGGTATACGCCCGATAGCTTTTCGACAGCATGGAGACCGTCCGGTGTAGCCGATATAGCGCCCCCTAGTTGGATCACAACGACTGCCGCGCCTATTACGCCGCAAATCACTGTCAGCAATACAGGAAATACTGCGGCTGGGACGGGTGTTGCCTTAAGTCAACCGGGCGCGATCGCATTCATCGTTGTTTGGATCGATCTGGAATCGGATGCCACGCCGCGCCGCCTGCGGGAAATCAATCTACCTATCCCCCCTGGTTAAAAAATAATGGCAATAACTGGTTTTGTCCCAAACGAACTGCTGGAGCCGACCCCCAAATGGATGCCCGAACACAAGGGATCCTTATGGCATACGGGGTTATGCCAAGAAGTTCGTATCGTAGGAATTATTTGTTCAGCAAGCGTCATTCAGTACCGAACTAGGATTGTCAATTCAACGGACAATCGCGAGTATATCGCCATTGAATTTCAGCTTAAAGAAATGAGTGAAGCTGAGACGGTGGATAGCTCACTCAAAGTAAACCAAGCTCCGTGGGCTCCTATTAAAGAAGTGCTACTCGGTTTTCTAGCTTCTTATCCAGTTGCACCGGAACTGCGATCGCAGCTAGAAAACCAAGTAAAATCACGCAACAAAGGATGTGCCACGGCATTAATTGAGGAGAGAAATTCACCCGCCGGGGCATTCTTTGGCTCCGAGGATCTAATTCATCGGATGAAGATGCGGGCTGAATCATTCCCTTGGGATGCGATCGCTAATACCTTCGATTATTCGATGTGACTTGTTAAAAAGCCATGCAGTTATCAAAGCCGGATCAGGATCGAGTTCGAGAGCATCTTGGCTACACCGCCCCCAAAAGTATCCCTTCAAGCCTGGAAATGTTTTTAGTTCAGGCAATGGAGAATATCCGTTCCTCCTATGCCTACAAAGGACTAGGAGGCATTACTTATTGGCTGAAAAGATGCGATAAAGCTTTAATTGCTTCTGATCCGACTGACTCGCGCTGCTTTTCCCAAAGGCAATTAATCTTAGGAGATACGAATAGAAGTACGACTACGATCGCAGTTATTGATATCGACAGGTGGTATGAGTACTACCTAAAAGAAACTGACAGGCTGGCTTTTAAATTAAACATTGCCAACCTGCAACGACCAAACCAAGCACGAATGCTTTGGACTAGACTCGGATCTGATTATGTGCAGGGCATCAAAGGCAATCCCGATACCTGTATCAGCGATCGCATATATTTAAGTAAAAATTATCGATAAGTGTAAAAATTGGTTGAACCAATTTTTGGTATTAAAAAACCCCTGTATCAGTAACGGGGGTTTTTTGTGGGCATCGGGCGGTTCAAATAGCCCCGATGCTTAACAAGTACTCTTGCGAGTACCCTCTGGGAAAAGTATTGCTTGCTAAAGCAAGTGTGATCGCTTGCTTTTCCTCATCCTGGATTAGCGTAAATCCAGGATTAGCCGCCCTGACCTCAGCTTCAATTGCCAAGATCTTCTCATAAAGATCGCGCCTGAATCTTAGTGTGGTCGCACCGTAGTTCTTTTGATCGGGTCTCATTACCCGATTTTCGACTAGGTTGGTAGTGTAATAGAGGTCTCTTAACTTTGTTAGAGGCTCATATTCAGGATGTTCACTGGTGAGCATCGGTAGGGACTTGTCGTTAGTGATCAACGGGCAACCTATGCAGCCCGTTCTGAGTGAGCCGCTACTTTGGCTGCTCATCGAATAGATGTTATTTAAAGCATTGAAACTACCCTCTAAATACCCGGCAATGTCTAGGGCGGCGATCGCATCCCAAACCATGCACGTAGATAGGTTGAAGATCGGTCTGACCAGGCTCTGGGCAGAAGTAAAGACCGACATTTTCTGCTCTGTAGTTCCGCATTCGTTGCTCCCATCGCAACTTAATTTCTTATCGCGCTTAGTGCTTTCATTTTTGCGCTCCCCGTTAAGGGCAATGTAGGGGTTTTTCTTGAAGAGTTTTTTGATTTGAGCTGAAATTGGAGTCAGCTTCATATTCTTTGTACAATACCTGAAAGTACGATGCGGCGCGGGTAGTCCCTTGCCAATTAACGAGTAAAAGAAACGGTTTGTTAGAGTGGGGATGACGTAATGGAATGGAACTTGCAGGCGATCGCACTCTGCTTTGCAAAACAGGATGTGCTCATCCATATATGGAAATTCCATCAAGGTATTCGAGTGGATTACCTGTAAGTTCGGGATGCCCACCTTAAGCGCCAATTGCAATACCAGGGTGGAATCCTTGCCACCGCTAAAACTCAGTATTTTTGGGATTTGACTAGGTAGACTCGACAAAAGAGTCATTGAGTCTTTTAGATTATCATCAAATGAAACATTCATTTTTTGCCCTACTTCTGACTTCTCAATACTAACAGAAGTAGGTTACGCTGTCAAGTATTTTGTATTTTCGCCGCCGCTTGCAGTGCCTCTATTTCTAGCTTTTGCTTATGGAGGATAGATAATATTCTCTCCAGAGCCTCCTCAGATCGGGTGCTGCTCCTCATAACTGGAACCTGATACTCAACTAAAGCGAGCAGATAAGCATTGGCTCCGTATAATCCCATTTTTTCAGCGATCGCTGGATTATCCCCTATCAACCATTTGAAAATAGTGGACGATGGAACCAACAAAATAGATTGAAAACTATGCCCCGGATCGCCTTCTAAGAGATCTTTTGAGTGAGTGAGGAAAAACCGCTCGGCAATTTCGTCTCTTGGCATTCCCGATAGAGCGGAGTAACCCCAAATAGTGGTAAAAGCCTCATTGGTAGTAGTGTCGATCGCTAGTTCAATGCGATCGCCGTTTCCACTATCTGCCGTCTCAAAAACTGTATAAGCCATATATCAAGCCTTTTAGTATTTCAGTATTTTAACTTGGTTGAACCAATAAAAAACCCCCGTATATATACGAGGGTTTTTATTGGCAGCCGGGGATTACGTTACCAAAGTCAACTTAGCGATCGCCTCTTCTTTTGTCAGCCAGAGATTCTCAGGGAGATCGCTTGTAGGATCCCAGAAATCGACGGACAAATACCCCTGATCCTCGTCAGGGGAAGATTGTGGAGGAATCCACCCCCTAACCACTCCTTCCTCAAACGTTGCTAGATCTGGGTCTAGCTCATTGAACCTGACCTTTACCCCCGCTTTGAAAGGGTCAAGTTCAGGGGGTTGGTCATTAAACCTTGCTTCAGTCATGAGCTATTGTTTTTTCTTTGACTTCTCAAGTCTAACAAGAGTAGGTTACATTGTCAATCGTTTTTATCAAAGTTGGTTCAACCAATAAAAAACCCCCGTATATATGCGGGGGTTTTTTGTTACACCGGGGGAGCTAGATCTGCCTAGGCATCATTGGGACTAACGCCGTTGTCACCCTTGATCGGGTGGATTGGAAAGTGGAAGTCCTAGGCGCTCCTCCAATTGATTGGCAATATCATAATACCCGCGATCGCGGGTATCAACCAAAATCCTTAAACTTTGCAAGTACTGATCGTCTGCAATCGGGTCAATATGCGGAGTTGATTGCACCTCCGCTGCAAGCCCGAACCCTGTCTTAGCGACACTTCCACTACCTCCAAAACGGGGTAGTCGTGCGATCGCGTAGGCGAAGAGCTTGGGCCCTTGCCTCATCTCTCTCACTAAGAATTCGCAGCGAATGCGATTGGTGGTAGCACCTCTGAGATAGCTCAGTATAATCTGCAAGGCATCTTCAGCCAGGATCAAGGAAGACACCCCGGCTGTAGGGAATTCCTCAGCATAATTAAACTCATCTTGGAAGTAATCGGACTCTTGCAAAAACTTGGGCTCAATGCCCATTAAGCTAGCCAGTTGATCTGGCGTGTAGAAGGCGCGCCCGTCGCTTGCGACGTACACGCAATCCCCGCTTGAATGAGTGTGTAGGGTAATGGGAGTAGAGGGCATAAGCCATCTCTGGTTATTGTTTTTGCTTCTTAAGCCTAACAGGAGTAGGCTACGTTGTCAAGTCTTTTATCAAAGTTGGTTCAACCAATAAAAAACCCCGTATCAGTGACGGGGTTTTTGTTGGCAACCGGGGGGGCTAGAACTCTTGGTCGGGGGGACAGGATCGAGAGAGTCCTAGGCGCTCCTCAAGTTGGTTAGCTATGTCATAATACCCGCGATCGCGGGCATCAATTAGAATTCTTAAACTTTGCAAGTACTGATTGTCTGCAATCGGGTCAATATGCGGAGTTGATTGCACCTCACTTCCGCTACCTCCAAAACGGGATAGTCGCGCGATCGCATAAGCGAAAAGCTTGGCTCCCGCTTTCATCTCTCTCAGTACAAATTCGCTTTGACTGCGATTCGTGGTAGCACCCTTAAGATAGTT
>Ga0222646_100404_pt1 | contig 12616 bp, 5 predicted proteins | sample AntAcemetagen293_FD_179819 | JGI IMG/M metagenome (GOLD analysis project Ga0222646, IMG submission 179819) | Saline water microbial communities from Ace Lake, Antarctica - #293 | ecosystem: Environmental > Aquatic > Non-marine Saline and Alkaline > Saline | place: Antarctica: Ace Lake | collected... | reverse complement strand
CATCAAAAAAATTCTCATTTTCCTTCCCTTCAATAGAATAGTCCAAAACAGAATGTACTTGCCCTTTTTTATACATTTTTTCAATTAAGGGTTTACATTGATCTATTGTTTCACCGCCACAGAATTGTTTAAAAACTGTATATTTTAGTAATGGCTCTATAGGAAAACCAACTCCTAATAAAAAGTTAGTGATAGGCTTTGCTAAATTTGTGAGCCATGCTTTACTAATTAGGAAAAATAATAGTTTAGCTTTTTTTAAATCGTTATTTGATTTAGTAGAAAATGCAATCTTTGTATTTTCAAAATTCAATGAATTTCGCATAGTAATTATTATATAGATTATTATTTAGACTCGCAGATTTTAAATCTTATTAGCCTAAATAACTTTATTTTAATAAAGATGAGGTTTGCCAAAGGGCTTATATTATAAATCATATATGTTTGCTTAGCCTCTAATTTTTCTGCTGTATTTTGCTGGTTCGCCCTCTTTAGGTGTAGATAGTTTTATAAACTCTCGAATATGCTCATTAGCATTCTCTAAGTCTTCATTTCGGAGATACATCATGTGACCGCTTCGGTAGCCTTTCCAACTTATGCGGTCCTCTAACCTACCGCTCAAGTCAATTTGCCATAAGTTGTACTTTGCATTGAAGTAATCTGTACCTCCATCATAATAACCGGACTGGACCATTACATGCAGATAAGGGTTTTGGGACATAGCTTGACGAAGGTCGTCCCCCGTAGTATTTCCACTACTGTCCCATGGTCTTACGGGTCCAAACATGTTGTAGTGTAAATCCGTATTATAATTTAAATAGTTTTTTACATAATAGTTTATGGCAGGGGTAAAAGAATGTAACCAACTAGTAAGTTCCGGAGAATAATCTGGACGTTCTCCAGAGTCACTTTTATCCAAACCCAAATATCTAGAGTCTAGCCTGCCAATGGTGAAACCTTCATCACGTAGCAGTTCTTTCCAAAAAAAACTTTTGGGAATTCTAAGGTTATGTTCTAAAACTACTTTCTCCGACAACCCAGTATAACGCGAAATTTGTCTAGCAGTTTCTTTTTTTTCTATCTCTGAAATAGAACCGCCCTTGGCCATTATAGGAATTAGTTCATTTAATGTGTATTTTTCAACTTCTGGTAATATGTCAGTCAAATCCTTTGATTGTAAATCAGTTGGAAGTTTCTTGTGAAACCATGCTGCAGCTGCATAATAAGGAAGAAAATTTGCATCCCCTACCGCAGTCCCTCTCTCTATACCCAAACCGGTTGGTGACACCAAAATAACTCCATTAAGATACATCCAATGGGTGTTTTGAAGTTCCAAAGATAGTCCAGATACTCTAGGAGTCCCATAGCTCTCTCCGATAAGATATTTTGGAGATTCCCAACGATTATGACGAGTAACAAAGGTGTTTATCCAGGACGCCAGATATTCAATATCTTGGGTTACTCCAAAAAACCTTTTAGCAACCTCCTTGTCGTCCAACGTACTCACAGCTCTGGAGTAAGCAGTATTTACTGGGTTTACGTAAACTATATCTGCCACATCGAGTATGGAGTAAGGATTATCCTTAATTCCATAGGGTTGTATTGGATACCCTTCAGCATCTATAGAAAGTATTTTAGGACCCGTGTATGCAATATGCATCCAAACTGATGCAGAGCCTGGCCCACCATTAAATGAAATTACTAAAGGTCTTTTCGCAATATTACTGACACCAGTTCTTTCGTAATAGGTGAAAAAGAGTCCAGCAATAATATTGCCCTTTTCATCCCAGACTGGTTGCTTTCCGGTAGTTGCTTTATATTTAATATTTGCCCCCTTTATGGTAACCTGCCCAACGGAAGTTACCGTAGAATCCATATTTGTATTTATTTGTTGTGCATTTAAGGGAAAAACACAAATAATTAAGATTACTGAAATATTGAAAATTCCTTTCATTTGATTTAGAGTTTGTTTTTATTCTATTAGGGTTTCCTCAAATAGTTTTAAAATTCGTTTATACTGATCGGTCCAACTCGTAGGTTCAACAAAATTATGATCCTCTAAAGGATATACAGCTAGTTCCCAATTATTTTTCCCCAATTCAATAAGTCTTTGAGTAAGCCTCACTATATCTTGAAAATTAACATTTACGTCAACAATGCCGTGGGTCATCAATAAATTTCCTTTTAAACCATCTGCAAAATATATGGGAGAACTTCTCTTATAGGCTTTTTCGTCAGTAAGTGGTTCGTTTAGAATATTGGAAGTGTACCCTTGATTGTAATGTGCCCAGTCTGTTACTGAACGCAATGCTGCTCCTGATTTAAACACATCAGGTTCTGTAAATAACCCCATTAGCGTTAGAAAACCTCCATAAGAACCTCCATACAATCCAATATAATTTGGGTTTACGTCATATTTTTCAACAAGTAGTTTGGCTCCATCGGTCAAATCTGAAAGATCTTTTCCACCCATATGACGGTAAATTCCAGTACGGATTTCCCTACCATATCCTGAACTTGCAGTGTAGTCTATATTGATAACTGTAAAGCCTTTATCTACTAATAGATTATTAAACATGTACTCTCGGAAATGATAACTCCACCAATGATGTACATTTTGTAAATATCCGTTAGAATGAACAAAAACTATTGCAGGCTTATTTGGTAAGGGTGTGGTTGGGGAAAAAACCTGTGCGTATATGTCTGTTCCGCTTCTGTTTTTAAAGGTAATCATATCGGGTGTTTTCCAAGGATATGCCTCAAATGATTTAGAGGTTGATTTAGTGATTTGCTTAGCGCTTGTGCCAGGTCTGTTTTCTTTTATAAATAATTCCCAAGGTTTAGTGGTGCTTGAATATCTTATGGCCAGCCATTTTTCATCAGGAGACATTGTTACTTCATTGCCTCCTTTCATAGAGGTCAACTGGACTAAATCATCTCCGGCAACTGAAATTTTATAAAAGTGTGTAATACCTGGATGATCAATGTTTGCAGTAAAATAGAATGATTTTTTGTTGTTTGAAAGCTTTAAGGTCTGCACTTCAAATTTTCCTGAAGTCAGTTGTTTTTTTTGACTAGTTACAATATTAAAACTATAGAGATGGGAATATCCTGTTTCTTCACTCTGGAAATAGATAGTATGGTTATTAATCCAACCCATTTCAGGTGTTCCGTATCTACCGTCAACACCAGGGCCTCCAATCCAAGCTTCATCATATTGATGGTCTAGTAACGAAAGTCTTCCACTTAAAGGATCTAGCTTCATTATCCATCGGTCCTTATTATCTAAAGACATAACGTTCACAATGGCAGCCAGTTTATCCATACTCCATATAGGTACTCCAACCCGCACATCTCTGTCAATATTTTCGCTCTTCAGCTTATTAAATTGCTGAGGGTATTCTTCTAAATACTTGGGAAGCCTCTTGATTTCTGGAATATTGTCTGTTAAAACATCATAAATAGTGTCTTTCTTAAGATCATAAATTTTAGTGGTATATGTCTGCACATTTGACCCTACTTTAGTTCTGCCAGAAATATCTTGTGTATAACCAGATTGAGTTACATAATTTGGGACATTAATATTCCTGCTTTTTTCTGGTTGATGCGCTACCGTAAAAACTACAAACCTGGTTGTTGGATCTATACTGATATTGGATATGGAGCTAGATTTAGGTAGATAATATTTACTAGGGGTTTGTGTTTTTTTTGAGTTATCATCTTTCCTTTTCTTAAGAATATCAAAAATTGCCAATTGGTCTTGTTCCAGCCATTCGTCCTGACCATTCAACTTTTTATCGTCTTTATAAAAATTTTCTACAAAATTAGTCAGCTGTTTCAGTCCATGTCCAAAAATAGATATGCTATATAAGTTTTGCCCTTTTTGAAAGATAACAAGATTTCCATTGTCATTGTAAACTGGGTTGTTTTCGTGTTCGGTTGTGCTTACTAAGTTTTTTTCTATATCACTTTTTATGTTTTTAATAAAAATATCTCCATCTCGTTCAAATAAAATATTTTTTAAATCTTTTGAATAGGATATACTCCTCTTTTGAAGGGCTAAGCTTGTGTTGAGAGTCATTGGGCTTGGCTTTGAGTCTCCAACGGAAAACTCATAATTAGAACTTTGCTTTTTATCCATTGGTTTCCAGTTAAAGTAAAGCACTTTACTGTTTTCCTTCCACATAATATTATCTGGAACTTCTCCCAAATAAACAGAGTCAGACATTATTTTTTCAACAGTTAAAATTTCACCTTTCTGCGCACATAGAAGTAGACTAAATAGGTTAAAAAACACAATTGATATTATTTTTTTCATAAGAGATTTATAGCTTATTGTGACATAATTAATAGCAAAAGATTGTCCTCATTAGTAACAATGCATTTGTATAAAAGTGGAGTCTAGTTATAATTAGATTTTCAATTTCCAAAAGACAGTCTATTTGGACTTATTAATTATTGCATATCTGCTTTATACAAAGTTTAGAAAAGCATTTTTTATCGGAATTAAAATAGCAAACTATTTATTTTATTAGTTTTAAAAAAAAAATTATGCAAAAGGTTGGTTATTTAAAAAGGGAAAATTTAATTGCAGAAACAATTATACTTTTCCCTTTCACTAATTAAACTAAAAAACTACATAAAATACTTTTGTGAAAACTTAGTACTTTAATTTTTATCCCAAAAAAGTTTGGAAGTCATTAAGTCCCCCCCAATAGCAGAGGCTGCACTTTGATAATTTTCACTATTCAGAGTTTGTTCAGAAATAGGATATCTAAATCTTACTGGGACAGTATTAATAAAAGAATCAGGTGGTGCATTAAGAGTAGGGTAATCCATTCTTCTCCATTCGGTATATCCCTCTGGACTCTGGTTAAAAAGCGCAAGCCATTTCTGTGTTGCTATTTTTTGTTGCCATGAGCCACTAGCTGTCGCGTAAGCTACCTCTTGTTGTGCCAAATAAACGTCTATACTTTCACCAACACCATAGTATTCAAAAGAGGCCTTTATGGCAGCGTTATAATGTGCTTCGGGGTCATTTACAGAACCTATGTTGCGCTCTGCAGCCTCCGCTAGAAAAAACTCAACGGAAGCATAGTCAAGAAATATAACGGGTGTAGTAGGCTGATAGAATATTTCTCCAAATTTGGAATAATTATTATAGTTTACAACTAAACCAGAGGGCGAACCAACATACTCCCCATTAACTGGCTGAAAATACACAGTTTTCCTTGGGTCTTTAAGTGCGTTCAACAAATTCACAAAGGGTTTGGCACCAACATAATCCTTTCTATTACCAACAGCAAGATCAGTCCAAAGTTCCGCAGTATTTGGTGGTGAGCTTAAGTGTAATAATTTAGCATTGTCTTCATTAGATGAGAAAACGCCTGGAATTGCCTCTGTGATAGTTTTGGTAGCCAATTGGAGATTAGAATCAACAATTCTCATACCCATCTGTAACTGTAATGATTTTCCAAATTTTTTCCAATTGGTCACATTACCAGAATACATAATATCCTGCTTCCAACTAGTTTGTGATTCGTCAAGATTATTAATTGCAGCGCTTAACCTATTCAGCAAATCAATATAAATAGTTTCGGCGTCATCATACTTTGGGGTAATATTATTCACATCTAATGCTTCGGAATAAGGGATATTCCCAAAAGACTCCACAAGCTTACTATAAGTATAAACTTGCATAATTTCTAATATAGCAAGTTTATTTTGTAAGGTGGGGTCGGAGCTGGCCTTTGCGTTTTCAAGCACATCTGTACTTTTCTTTAAGTTTATTAAAACGTTTTGATAGACACTGTTCCAGTTAAACTCTATAAAATACGTAGTTCCTTCATTATAAGTTACCGACGAAATCTGCTGGACTAATAACCTTGAACTGTTCCAAGGGTTAGCAGTTGCCCCGAAGGTTATACCACTTAGTAAATCGGACATATTCTTCACAGCCAAATTGAAAAATGCATCTGCCGGAGCAGAGGTTGCGTTTTTTTGGTCTACGTTTAGACTTTCTAAATCAGTTGAGCAAGAAAGAAATAGTATTATCGAACTTATGATAAAAAAATTTTTCATAATATTTTATGTGTTTAATTAAAATTGTAGTTGAACATTTAAACCCACTTGACGGGTAAGAGGATAAGCTCCATTCTGGAAGCCCTGAAGGTTACCTGAACTAACCCCACTTTCAGGATCTGAAAAGGGTAAGTTTTTATGAATTATCCATAAATTAGAGCCTACTAAACCTACTCTAACAGATTTAATATTAGTTTTATCGAGGAAATCTATTTTAGGCAATGTATATCTCAATGATACTTCTCTGAGCTTGACATAAGATGCGTCATAAACAAAAGCGGCATTAGGAGATTTAATACTTCCTATTGCATTCCTATAAGTATCCATTGCAGTACGGACAGTATTTACAGTGCCATTTGGCGCTACTCCATCCAAAATAATTCCTCCACCATCTATTAATGAATTTCGAATTGGATTACCTAAATCGTTTAATCCAACTGAATAATTATACAAACCTGACCTATTACCTGTAGCTATATCGGTACTAAAGACATCGCCACCTTTCTGGATATCAATCAGAAAACTTAAACTTATATTTTTGTATTTAATTGAATTGGAAATACCTCCGTTCCAATCTGGTGTGATATTACCAATGACATTACCCGATGTAGTGGTACGCTCGTATTCTCCAGTTTGCTGATTAATTAATTTTTGTCCGTCTACATAGATAAAATCTCTACCCTGAATTGTACCATACGGCTCCCCAACAGTAGCGTTAATTGTCACACCGCCAAATATAGACCCTAATTGTAAATTCGTTCCTCCCTCAAACAATGAAATCACTTCACTCTTATTTTTAGCCCAGTTAAGGTTTACATCCCAAGTGAAAATCTTAGAAGAAACTACTGTGCCGGATATGGCAACTTCCACACCCTTATTCTCAATTTCACCAGCATTTACATATTTAGATGAATAGCCAGTAGCTGTTGAAATTGCTACAGGCATAATTTGATCTTTAGAGTTCGTTTTATAAAGTGACATATCTATGTGAAGTTTATTTTCGAATAAACCTAATTCTAATCCTGCTTCAAAACTTCTTGTGCTCTCAGGCATAAGCAGTTCATTATTCTTGGTGCTATTTACTCCATATAGGGGCACAGCTCCAAACGGAGTAGGTTTTGCAAGTACATCTGTAAGACTATTTGCAGGAGCTGAACTACCTACCTCTGCATAATTCAACCTTAGTTTTCCAAAAGAAAAATTCTTGTTGTCACCGATTAAATTCGAAAAAATGAAACTGGTAGAAATCGAAGGATAAAAATAAGTGCTATTTTGTGCAGGTAAAGTAGATGAATGATCAAACCTACCGGTTAGATCTAAATATATAGTGCTGTCATAACCAAAAGATGCTAGACCATAAACTCCGTCAACTCCAAGTTTCTCTAATCTTTCTTCTGGGGCATTTGGTAAATTTCTAGAATTGGATAGTGAGAACAAACTAGGAATAACGAGACCTCCATTAGTTGAGGCTTGAATAGAAGCAAAGTCGTTTCTTCTAATATTTGAGCCCACGACACCACTAATATTTAATTTATTAGTAACGTATTTATTAAAATTAACCATAAAGTCATAGTTCATTTCAGTGAAATTTATATTATTTCTCACGTATAGACCTACAGCACCTGCTGAACCTTCATTCATTCTTTCTTCTTGGAAGAAAGAATAGGTATCAAGTGACACCCTCCCTTCAATATTCAACCAATCGGCAAAATCGTATTTTAAAGAAACATTACCGAAAATACGGTCTCTTGTATCATTTTGATAATTTTCATATAAAGTCCAATATGGATTGTCTATAGTACCTCCCATAAATGGATCTACACTACTACCTGAAGTAAAGTAGGCTTCTTTTAACTCTTGTATACCAACGTTCATTGCCCAATATTTTCTCATGGAAGCAATAACGTTACCTGCGTTGGCACCAGTTTCATTTCCAGTTTTATTCCTGCCTAGTGCATCTGTTTTAATATAATTCGCACTAGCAGACGCCTTAAGCTTATCGGTCACATTGAATGAAGTAGTTATTGCTATATTATCTCTTGAAATATTACTATTAGGCAAAATTCCTTCTTGATCAAACTTGGTATAAGAAATTCTATAATTTGCCGCTTCACTTCCCCCTGCAATTGAAACACTATTGCTAAGTGTAGTGGGGGTCTCAAAAAAGCTAATTAATTTGTCCTTTGGAGCTTCCCATGGTGTTGGCTTTAAATAGTTAGCAGATTCAGGATAAAAAGAGTCCCATTGGTACACTTGTAAGCTAGGATTGAAAGGACCTCCATAAGATCCATAAGCGGTTGCGGGCGTAACCAAATCTTGAACACCATCACCATTTACATCTCTCTGATTAAAAAAGTCATTCCGATTAGGTCCATATAATGGACCATATCCTGTACCATATTCATATTGGAACTTTGGCCATGTAGATTTATCAATAAAACCTACTGTAGCAGACGAATTAATTGTTACGGTAGGATTATTTTTTGCTCCGGCTCCATTTTTGGTGGTAATAATGATGGCACCATTAGTGGCTCTTGAGCCAAATAGTGCGGTAGCCGCAGCACCTTTAAGAATATTTATTGATTTAATATCGTTCGGATTAATATCAGAAGCAAGATTTCCATAATCAAAACCACCTCCCCCTCTTTGTTGGGAATCAGAATTGAAATTTGAATTATTAATGGGCACACCATCTACTACAAATAATGCTTGGTTATTTCCAGTTAGAGAAGTATTACCTCTAATCACCACATTGCTTGAACCACCTAAGTTGGTGTTGGTTTTAATTTGAACACCTGCTACCTTTCCTGAAAGTGCATTCACAACATTGTCAGTAGGAACATTATTTACATTCTCACCAGAAACTTCCTGTGTAGCATATCCTAAGGATTTTTTTTCTCGGGAAATACCCATAGCAGTAACTACAACCTCACTTAATTGCTGTGAGTCTTCTTCAAGAGAAATATTAATATTTTTTTGACTGTTGACAGCCACTTCTTTTGTCTTAAAACCTAGGTAAGAAACAATCAAAACTGCGTCTTCAGCAACGACTATGGAAAAATTACCGTCAAAATCTGTCAGGGTGCCATTTTTAGTGCCTTTTTCCAAAACATTTGTTCCTGGCATTGGTTGCCCTAAATTATCCAAAACAGTCCCTGAAACAGATTGTTGAACTACCTGCGTCTCAGTTTTTAGATTGTTTTGAAAAGCTTTCGGAGACTTAATATGCTCCTTAATTAGAATAACCTGGCGGCCTTTTATACTATAGCTTACATCAATATCCTTTAGAAGCACACTTAAAACGTCGAAAATATTTTTATTTTCAATATTTATAGTTATCTCTTTTTTAAATGAACCCTCGCTTGAATCAAATAAAAATCTGTATTTAGATGTCTCCTCAATTTGGGAAAATACTTTTTCAACGCTTACTTTCTCCATATAGAAAGTAAATAAGTTATTATCTGGAGTAGGGTAGGCCTGAATCTTTAAAAATGAAGCTAATAAAAATACAATAAGTGTTATTTTTAGATTAGTTTTTTTCATAATTTGGTTGTTTTGGTTTATTTAGTTGTTTAGTTACAGCGGTTAATTCAAAATTTGTATTGATCAGGGAATGTTAGCGCATTTCCTGATTTTTTTAAATTATTTTAGTTTTAAATGTTTATTTCATGGATTTTCAGTTTAAGGTAGTATTGTAATATGTTTGTCATTTATTGTAAAATTTAAGGGTTGAATTTTGTTAATTGCATTTAAAACGTCTCTTATACTTTCTATATTAATATTAAAAGTAGCTGTTAACACAGTTTTGGCAAGAGCCTCGTTTTTGTTCTCAATAGTAACATTATACTTTCTTTCTAAAGTCTCTACTATTGCATTAAAAGTGGAATCTCTGAATATCAATTCACCATTAATCCAACTAACATAAAGATCTGTGTTCACTTTATCCGCATTTAAAGAATGTATTGATTTGTGCCACGACCCCATCATTCCAGGCTCAAGCACTAAACTGTAATCAGGAATAGTAGTATTAGCTATATTTACAGAACCTTCTATTAATACAGCTGTTATTTCAGAGTCTTCTTTATAAGATGATACATTAAATTTTGTTCCTAAAACAGTAATTGCAACATCATCGGCATTAACTATAAAAGGATGGTTTATATCTTTGGCAACATTAAAGTACGCTTCACCTTCTATAAATACTTCTCTCTTCTTCCCTTTTAAAAATCTTATAGGGTATCTTATTTTAGATCCTGAATTTAAATTAACTATAGTTCCATCTGATAATTCTAAATTGAAAACTTTTCCATTGGGGATTTGCAACTCGTTAAATTTAAGTTCGTTGATTTTAGAATCTGCCATATAACAGATATTGATTCCTTCCTGTTTTCCAATTACCTTACCCGAAGAGGAGAAGATTTTTTGACTGCTCGTCTGATCGACCAATAGTATTTTATCATTCTCCATTTTTAATTTAATATATTCGTTGGCTAATAGAGGTTTGGTTTCAGGCACTCCTTTAATTTGGAAGTAATAGACAGAAGCAAAAAGCCCGACAAAAATAGCAGCGTATTTTAGTGCTGGCTTCCAAAACACAACATTCCTTTTTTTAGAGTCAATTAGTTTTCTTTTAACTGTTTGTAAATCCTTATCTGTATTTAAATCGATTAAAAAAATTAAAGCCTCATCAATAGAACCCTCTTTGAATAAAGTTTGCACAAGGTCTTTCTCGTCAGCTGTCAAATCTTTGAGATCCTCAAAATTTAGTTTGCCGGAAGTTTTAATTTTTTCTAAAATACCTTTTAATCTTTTTTCTCCGGTAGTCATAAACACATATATTAGTTAGCCCTTTTCTTATATGTTACAATATTCATCAAATAGGGTGACAAAAACTTACTCCTTTAAAAATATTTTTTTAAGGAGTAAGCTCTATAATAAAATTAGTCCCTATTACATCTTTCATTATTAGAGGGATTTTAACACCCTTGCAATGAACTTTAAAATAAATATCTAAATATTAACATGTGTTGAAACCATTTTCAAGTGTACTATTAAAAGGGCCAATATAACTCAGGTAATCCTTGATTTTTCAGGAGTTGATTGTACTTCAATACTTTCTTGTCTTTGATTTCTTGTAAGCTAGAATTTAGAACATCCCATTGTTGTAAGTAATCTTTACTAACGTCACGAGTGCCTTGTGTTACTGGAAGATTTCCTTTACCTATGCTGTTCAAAAAGTCCTTGAACTTTATTAAAAGGCGTGCTTCAAACATATAATTGCTTTGACCAGTACGCATTTTTTTTTGCAATATTTCAGCAATCCAATCATCTATAATCTTTTTCAAGTGGTTCCCTTCTTTTTTAATGTTTTCATTTTCGGCTACTTCAAGAACAAAATCCAATTGTTGTTTTATTTTTAGCAGGTTCCTTACCCCTTTTGCCATTTCCGTAGCAGCTGCATAAATAGATTTCGAAATTTTATCCCGTTCTTCATAAGCGCTTGCAATATTCTTTATGCTATTCTCTAAACGTGGGTCAATGGTGATTTCAAAATCTTGGATTTGGGTAAAATCTCCTACTTTCAGTCTTGCTTTGTAGGCACCAGGAGGGGCATTGTATCCCGTTAAATCAGGATTAGTTGTAGCCAATTCGGTTAAGCAATCAAACCGACCAATTTTCATATTCCATTGGTAGCGGTGCGCTCCTATTTTTTTTTGTAATTGTGTTTTTACTAATGTATCGCAACCTGTTCTTGGGGAATCGCTATACTCTGAATGTAGCACCTCACCTTTACTATCCAAGATTTCAATAGACATTGGCATAGCTTTTGAAACCGCCTTATTCAAAACATAATTAATTTGAACTCCTTGAGGAGGATTATCACCAAGCCCTCCGTCAATACTGTAAGCCACAGAAAGTTCCGTATGAATATTATTAGGCTTGTATAAGTAATAATCTGCTTTAACTACTTCTTCAGATATTTGGTGTAATGGAGTTAGATCATCTAAAATCCACAAGGCCCTTCCTTGGGTTGCTACCACCAAATCTTTTCGCTTCACCCTTAAATCGGTTATGGGAACCTCTGGCAAATTATTTTGCAAAGGCAACCACGCATTACCATCATCAAATGAAACAAAAACACCAGTTTCTGTACCTGCATAGAGCAATCCTTTGCGGTCTGGGTCTTCTCTAACACTTCTTGCAAAGGTGTCATTGGGAATTCCATTGACAATTTTCTTCCATGTCTTGCCGTAATCATTGGTTTTAAAAATATACGGACTAAAATCATTTAACTTATAGCCCGTAACAGCAATGTAAGCAGTAGCAGGGTCGTGTGGCGAAGGTTCCACCACATTAATGATGCTTTCTTTGAGGTTTTTTGGGGTAACATTTACCCATGTGGCACCTCCATCTTGAGTGACGTGCACTAAACCGTCATCAGAACCCACCCAAATGACACCTTCTTTTAACGGCGACTCTTCAATATTAAAAAGGTTGTTGTAGCTCTCTGCAGTGATTTGCTCATTACTGATTGGTT
>Ga0222646_100399_pt1 | contig 12739 bp, 9 predicted proteins | sample AntAcemetagen293_FD_179819 | JGI IMG/M metagenome (GOLD analysis project Ga0222646, IMG submission 179819) | Saline water microbial communities from Ace Lake, Antarctica - #293 | ecosystem: Environmental > Aquatic > Non-marine Saline and Alkaline > Saline | place: Antarctica: Ace Lake | collected... | reverse complement strand
TCATCTCGTCACCGTCTAGCTCAACAACTTTTCCAACAACCTTGATTTTGTTCATAATTCTCCCCGTCAACCGCATAGTCCGAGCCTAAATGGCCTTTCCTAGCCTATCGGTTGCGGTCAAAGAGCCCTAAACCAATGAATCTTTCCAAGATTTGTAGAGCCTCGAGAATTTACCACCCGACGCAACCAACTGCTTCGGCGAGCCGTCCTCAATGATTTTTCCGTTCTCCATCACCAAAACACGATCGGCGATCGAAACGGTCGATAGTCGGTGCGCGATAATTACGGCGGTGCGATCAGCAAGCAAGGTCTTTAGTCCGAGCTGGACTAATGCCTCGGAGGGAAGGTCCAAAGAAGAAGTTGCCTCATCGAGAATCAAGACTGCAGGGTCTGCCAAGAAGGCTCTTGCGAACGAGATTAGCTGGCGCTGACCACTGGAAACTCGGCCACCGCGCTTGTTCACATCAGTGTCGTAACCGTCCGGTAACTCCAAGATAAATTCGTGCGCGCCCACTGCCTTAGCAGCCTTGATCACATCATCCATTGAAGCGTCAGGACGACCGAGCTGAATGTTCTCGGCGACCGATCCAGTAAATAGATACGCCTCTTGAGTAACCATGACTACCTTTTGACGGAGGTCTGCATTGGAAATGTCCCTTAGGTCATAGTCATCGAGACGAACAACACCGTGACTCGGGTCGTAGAACCTTGAGATGAGCTTGGCAAGGGTAGATTTTCCAGCACCAGTTGTTCCCACCAACGCGATGGTCTGGCCGCCTGGAATAGCAAGCGAGAACGGGTGCAACACCACGTCGCCGGTGTTGTATTGGAATTTCACCTGGTCAAAGACCAAGCCGCCCTTGATGTTCTGAAGTTCAACCGGGTTTTTAGGCTCTGGAACCGAAGGCTCCTCTTGAAGCACACCGGAGATTTTCTCCAAGGCGGAGGAGGCCGACTGATAGGAGTTGTAGAAGATTGCAATCTGCTCCATTGGATCGAAGAACCTTCTGGCATACAGAATTGCAGCCGTTAAGACACCAATACCCAAAGTGCCATCTAGGACCCGGAATCCGCCGACCAACAGAATCGCTGCGACCGTAGCGTTTCCAATCAAAATCAAGGCTGGATCGTAGATGCCAAAAAGCTGGATCAGCTTCGCGTTTAATAAGCGGTACTTTTCAACCAAACCACCGAAGTGATTCTCATTGCGCTTTTCCTTGCGGAACGCCTTGACCGCACGAACACCGGTCATTGTCTCAACGAAGTTTTGGATCAAGGTTGACGATGCTACTCGCTGCGCTCTAAAACCTCGATTTGTGTTTATTTGGAACCACCTCGTAACGATTCCAAGTGGAATAAGCGCAACCGCTAGCACCAAAAAGCTCAAGGGGTCAAGAATCAAAAGTGCACCGGCGGTGAAGACCATGAAGAATAATCCAACGACCAACTGGCTTAGACCTCCCGATAGAAGTTCAGAAATTGTCTCTAGATCCGAGGTCTGTCTGGCAATCACTCGCCCGGCCGTATAACGCTCGTGAAATTCCACAGAAAGCTTTTGTGTGTGAACAAACATCCGATTACGTAATGCGAAAAGCATGGACTGCGCGATTTTGGCGGTGAGAATCGTGAAGTAATATACCGTCAATGCACTGAAGGCAGCGGCGCCCAAATAAGCCAGGATTATCATCCAAAGCGGATAAAAATTTTCTTCAATAGCCCTTGGTAGCGCCCAGTCAATGGCAAATGCGATAAGAGCTGGACCTAAAACCCGGAGCGAAGTCGAGACCAAAATCAGTGCCACCGCGACCCAAAGTCTTGCTCGCAGCGGAAGTAAAAGTGAGCCAAGAAGCTTCCTGGAACGTCGCCTAATGAACCTTGACTCAGTTTTGTTTAGGTTTGTTCTTTCTTCATTATTGGTTCCGTAAAGACTCATACGTTCACCTGACGCTCTTTCTGGTCCTTGTCCAGAGAGCTGATGACGTGACGATATTCGACGCTCGTGTCTAATAACTCGCGATGAGTGCCAAAGGCAATAATCTTGCCTTCCTGCATCAAGGCCACTTTGTCAGCCAGCATGACGGTGGAGGGTCGGTGGGCAACAATAAGAGCCGTGGTTGATTTCAACACATTTCGGAGAGCTTTTTCAACCAATGCTTCGGTGTCGACATCAACCGCTGACAGCGGATCATCAAGCACGAGAATTTTAGGCTTTGCAGCGACCGCCCTTGCTAGAGCTAATCGCTGACGTTGGCCGCCGGAAAGGCTCAAGCCCTCGTCGCCAATCGGTGTGTCGAGGCCCTTTGGTAAATCGTAAACGAATTGCGCCTGCGCAATTTCAAGTGCTTGCTTGAGGTCGTCTTCATTCTGATCTTTGTTGCCTAGCAGCACGTTGTCGCGAACGCTCGAGGAGAAAAGAGTGGCGTCCTCGAAGGCCATGGCGATGTTCGACCTTAGATCAGCCCGGGTGAGGTCTCTAATGTCAACGCCATCAATGGTTATCGAGCCGCCAGTTACCTCATAAAGCCTGGTTGTGAGAGCAGTCAGGGTAGTCTTTCCGCATCCCGTCAGGCCGATCAGAGCAACCGATTGGCCCGGTTCAACTCGAAGCGTCACGCCGTCCACAAGATCGGCGTTATTGACGTCTGCATCCGGGTAATGGAAGTGCACGTCATTGAATTCAAGTAGGCCCTTGGGGTTCTTGATTGTTTTTGGGGAAACCGGGTCCGAAATCAAATCTGGCTCGTCTAGCACCTCAAAGACTCTCGTTGTGGCGGTCTTGGCTTCAAGCGTCATGCCCAACAAGAAACCCAAGGACTCTGTAGGCCATCGAAGCACCATGGCGGTTGCAACAAAAGCAACCAAGGTGCCCACGGTCATTTCATTTGCAGCAGTTAACCAAATCCCGGCCAGCAATGCCAAGCCAAGGGCAAACTCAGGAATCATGATCAGGTATAGCCAAATGTTTGCCACCGCTTTGGCCTTGGTAACCTCGGTGTTTCTGAGCTCTGAAGCTTGGGTCGCGAACTGCTCAGCCGCAAAACCGCCACGTCCGAACGCCTTCAGCACTCGAACTCCGTGCACAGATTCTTCTACTCTCGTTGCTAAGTCGCCGGATTGATCTTGCGCGAGCCTGGCGATTGTGCCAAAGCCCCGTTCGAATCGGAAGCCTATGATCCAAATCGGGATGGATGCAATCGAGAAGATGAGGCCCAGCCAGAAGTTATAGGTGAACAGAATGATCAAACCCACCACCAGCGTGATGAAGTTAGCTATTAAGAGCACGATTCCGAAGCTAAGCCAACGTCTGATTAGCGATAGATCAGCTACCGCCCTTGACAGCAATTGCCCCGATGCCCATCGATCATGAAATGCGACCGGTAGATCTTGAAGTTTTGCAAACAAGGTATTTCGCATGTCGGCTTCAACAAAGGTTCCCGGAGTCAGCACTAGCCAACGCCTGAGAAGCACGAAGGCCGCCTCCAGCACGCCAAGCAAAAGAATTAGACCCACTGATGGCAGCAGGGCGTCGACGCCACCCTCAACCAGAGAATTCACTAAGGATTGCAAAAACTGCGGGATGGAAAGTGCAATCATGTGGGCGCTAATTGCTGCGAGTATGCCCAGTCCAATGCGCCATAGTGCCCGTCTTGCAAAAGGAACCAGTCGCCAAAGGGTCTTTATCGTCCCCAATTTAGACTGCTGCATTCATCTCTCCGAATTATTTTGGCCAACGAGGCCTTTTCATTAACACCCGTCGCGCCGTGATTATTTCTAGTGAAAGAAGTGTCTTTCACCCGTGAAGTACATGCTGACGCCTGCCCGGTTGGCAGCTGCAATTACCTCTTCGTCGCGAACGCTTCCACCCGGCTGCACAACTGCCGATACCCCGGCATCCATTAGCACTTCAAGCCCGTCCGCGAATGGAAAAAATGCATCGGACGCCGCAACTGAGCCCACCACTCTGTCACCAGCCCTTGAAATTGCGAGTCTGCAAGAATCAACCCTGTTGACCTGACCCATGCCGATTCCAACAGCTGCCAGATTCTTTGCAAGCAAAATAGCGTTAGATTTCACCGACCGGCAGGCAACCCAAGCAAACTCCAGATCCCGTAACTGGCTGGCATCTACGTTCTTTCCGGCTACCAATTGCCAGTTTTCAGAACTAAAGTTCTCAAAGCCATCAGAATCCTGCACCAGCATGCCGCCAGAAACCTGTCGAAGATCCATTGCAGGTCTTAGATAAGGCTTTGCAAGCGACAAGATTCTCAAGTTCTTTTTCTTGCTCAATGTTTCAAGTGCCGCCGGGCTGAATGATGGCGCAATTATGACCTCGGTGAAAACCTCCGCCATCGCCAAAGCCATTGCCTCGGTAACCTCGGTATTGGTTGCAATAACGCCTCCAAAAGCGGAAACCGGATCGGTTTCATGGGCGGCTTGATAGGCAGCTGCCACATCGTCACCGGTTGCAATACCGCAGGGGTTGGCGTGCTTTATGATCGCAACCGCCGGCGCCCGAAAGTCATACGCCGCTCTAAGCGCGGCGTCGGCATCAACGAAGTTGTTGTAGCTCATCTGCTTGCCAGAGTGCTGAATAGCCGCGGCCACCCCCGATGAGTCGGAAGACAAATAAAGCGCTGCCTGCTGATGTGAGTTCTCGCCATATCTCAAGTCTTGATCCTTGGTAAGCGTGATAGTTATCGAGTCGGGCTTGGTCTCATTGCCGAATTCCCTGGCAAGAAAGCTTGCAACCGCAGTGTCGTAACTGGCGGTGTGTGCAAAGGCTTGCTGAGCAAGTGTCTGCCTGAGCTTCAAACTAGTGCCACCGCTGCTTAGCGAATCGATCAGCTGAGGATAATTACCGGGATTGACAACTATTGCCACGTTCGCGTGGTTTTTGGCGGCTGCCCGCACCATAGCCGGGCCTCCGATGTCGATTTGCTCAATAGCTGCATCTCCGGTTGCGCCGCTGGCAACAGTTTCAACAAAAGGATAGAGGTTCACAACCACGAGTTCGAAGGCCTCAATGTTTAGCGCTTTCAGCTCTTGATTATGCTTTTCAAGCCTTAGGTCAGCCAAAATACCGCCGTGGATAGTCGGATGAAGCGTCTTCACTCGACCATCTAGGCTCTCAGGAAACCCGGTAACTTCACTAACCTCTTTTACGACCATGCCTGCCGACGCGATTTGTTTAGCTGTTGAGCCGGTTGAAACCAGCTGAACCCCTGCCTCGGTAAGGGCGGTTGCCAACTCGATAAGCCCGGTCTTGTCCGAGACTGAGATCAACGCCCGTTTTATGGCAATTACATCAAGCATCTTGCTCCTTTTCTGGCAGCACTAGCGCTCCGGTGGCAATGTCTTGGACCGCTCGTACTAGCTGTTCACGCTCAAGTAATTTTATTTGCTCGTGCAATTCAGTCTCTGAAATTCCTAGCGATACCGGAATGCTCACTTGCGTCAAAATCTCACCGCTGTCAATACCTTCGTCAACCATGTGAATCGTCGCTCCAGTAACTTCTGCTCCAGCCGCCAGGGCATCTGCCACCGCATGCGCTCCGGGGAAATCAGGCAGCAGCGAAGGATGAAGATTGATCATTCTTGGCTTCAATGCGTTCACAATGTTTACGGGCAATAGCTTCATGAATCCGGCCAGCACCACGAGATCTGGCTTATGAAATTCGATATTTGAAAGCAAGACCTCGGCCCAGGCTTCGCGATTGGTAAATCTTCCAGGCTCGACAACAAAAGTTGGAACACCGAACTCTTCGGCGTGCTCCAGACCAGAAGCAGCCTGATCAGAACCAACCGCAACCACTTTGGCTGGATAAAATGGGCTTGTTGCCGCCGTTAAGAGCGCGCGAAGATTTGAACCACTTCCTGAAATAAGCACCACAACCGAGAACATTGCCCAAGTCTACTTTCGCTCGGATGCATCGCTATATGGCCTAGCAATAACCAGAGCTGCTAAAAAGCTCGGTACCAAAACCTCCACAAAAACCACAAGCGCAAAAATTATTGGCTCGGCTCCTACAGTTTCGAACCGTCCCGGTCCAAAACTGCCAGATGCCGCAAGACTAACCACGTAGACGGCGACCGCTGATGTCAGGGCGGCCACCAACGAAAGCGACAACGCACCGCTCAATCTAGTTCCATACTCCCAGCGCAATTGATCAGCATGACGCGCCACAAAAAACGTTGCAATTAGTGCGGCTAGCACTGGAATCAGTATGAAAATAAGACCACGCTCAAACCCGCCGGTTGGCAACGCGGCAAACACCGGTAACGCCGGCAACGGACCGAGCTCAGCTGCAAAAGGCGAAACGTATGAACCGGTTCCGATTGCAAACCCAGAACCAGAAATCCAAGACGCACCATAAACAATCAGGTTTGGCAAAATTGCCAACTGACCGATAGTCAGCATCACCCCGCCCAAAACGCTCAGGCCCAGGCCTTGGTAAAGCCCGATCACTTGAACCCACCCAAAACCAAGCCCCAACGCAATCAATGCGGAACTTGAAAAAATCAGAACTGCCACGACCGATAGACCCACCCTCACGCCAGGGTTCAGCGCGGTGCGGATTGACCAATGCAATCTGGAATAAGCGGAAGCAAAAAGATTTCGTATCCAAATTCGCTCTTTGGCCTCCGGGCCATTGGCACCTTCGAACAACTCAAACCTTCGGCCGCTTACCGAGGAAGCAACTAACAGTAGGCCGAAAAACAGTGCTGGGAAATAAAGTGGCTCCCAAGTGCCAGCAAGCACCGACTCATCGGCAACCAGTAACGACGCCCCGTAGCTAATGCCGCCAAAAGCTAGCGACCCACCGAGCCAGGCTGGCCAAAGCGAAGCTGCGGCAGAAAGCCTGTGGCCGATCCTTATAGCCATTAGAATAATGAGGCCAGTTAGCCCAAGCGGAAGAGCGGTTAGCGAGAAAGCATCAAAGCTGATTCCGACAATTTCACCATCGGCAAACCCTATTGGGACCCCGCAGGCCAACAAAAAGGCATAGACCGCAACCCTTAGGGCAAGGATCCATTCAACCTGTCCGTCTCCCTCAATAAACCACGCAAGCGTTAGTGGAGCAATAATCAAGCCCACCACAGTGGCGACGATTATTAGAGCCTGCAGAGCGGCTATCGCGAAACTAAGCCCCCGATTCACGGCTCGCTAGAGGTTAGCGATAATGTCGCGCATCAGGGCGGCGGTCTCGGAGGGTGTCTTGCCGACCTTCACGCCAACGGCTTCAAATGCTTCCTTTTTACCCTGCGCTGTTCCGGCAGAGCCAGAAACAATTGCCCCGGCGTGACCCATGGTCTTGCCCTCTGGAGCCGTAAAACCCGCAACATAGGCAACCACCGGCTTGGTCACGTGCTTGGAAATGTATTCCGCTGCCTTTTCCTCACTATCACCGCCGATCTCACCGATCAAGACAATGGCCTTGGTCTCTGGGTCATTCTCAAATGCCTCTAGAGCATCGATGTGAGTGGTTCCGATAACTGGGTCTCCACCGATACCGATTCCAGTGGTGAACCCGATGTCACGAAGTTCAAACATCATCTGGTAGGTAAGAGTTCCGGACTTAGAAACCAAACCAATTGGTCCCTGGCCAGTGATGTTCCAGGGAGTGATTCCAGCGTTTGACTGACCCGGACTAATGATTCCAGGGCAGTTTGGGCCAATCAATCTGGTTTTTAAACCCTTTTCGACGTTGTAGGCCCAAGCCGAAGCTGAATCGTGAACTGGGATTCCCTCCGTGATAGCAACTGCGAGCGGAATCCAGGCGTCAATTGCTTCAACAATTGCAGCCTTGGCAAAAGCGGGCGGTACGAAGATGACCGAAACATTTGCCCCCGTTGCGCTTATGGCCTCTGCAACGCTTCCGAAAACTGGAAGTAACTTGCCTTCGACCTCGACGGTTTCTCCGGCTTTGCGAGGATTCACGCCACCTACGATGTTTGATCCACCTGCTAGCATGCGTTGAGTGTGCTTCATTCCTTCGGCACCGGTCATACCCTGAACGATGATTTTAGAATCTGAGTTTAGAAAGATTGCCATTTTTTTAGTCCCTTACCTGTTCGCAAGTTCAGCGGCGGTATCAGCCCCACCATCCATGGTGTCCGCAAGAGCAACTAGCGGGTGGTTGAATTCCTTCAAGATTGCTCGACCTTCTTCAACATTGTTACCGTCAAGCCTCACAACCAGTGGCTTGGACGCCTTGGCGCCAAGAGTGTTTAGCGCTCCGACGATGCCGTTCGCAACCGCGTCGCAAGCCGTGATGCCGCCAAAGACATTCACGAACACGCTCTTGACCTGTGGGTCATTCAAAATTACATCTAGGCCGGCTGCCATAACCTCTGCTGAAGCTCCGCCTCCGATGTCCAGGAAGTTGGCTGGCTTTACTCCGCCGTTAGCCTCTCCGGCGTAAGCAACAACGTCTAGCGTTGACATGACAAGGCCGGCACCGTTTCCGATTATTCCAACTTCACCGTCCAACTTGACGTAGTTCAAATCCATGGCTTTGGCTTTCGCCTCGAGTGGGTCAAGCGCATCGCGCTCCATGTCATCGCGCTCGTGACGGAAGTCCGCGTTTTCATCAAGTGTGATCTTCCCGTCAAGGGCAAGAATTTGACCGTCTTCGGTCAACACCAGTGGGTTTACTTCGACCAGAGTCGCATCTTCTTTTACGAAAACCTCATAGAGCTTCGCGATTACGTCACTGACGGAGTCAATTAGTTCATCCGGGAACCTGCCAGCCTTGGCAATTTCAATTGCCATGGTCTTGTCGATGCCGGTAACTGCGGAAACTGGAATTTTTGCCAGCGCGTCTGGGCGCTCAACGGCAAGCTGCTCGATCTCCATGCCGCCCTCTACAGAACAAAGCGACAAGAAAGTTCGGTTCGAACGATCAAGGAGGACCGAAAAGTAAAACTCCTGAGCGATTTTGGCGCCCTCTGCAATCATGAGCCGATTTACAACATGGCCCTTGATATCAAGTCCCAGGATTTCCTCGGCTTTTTGTCTGGCTTCGATTGGACTATGGGCAACTTTTACACCGCCGGCCTTACCACGCCCTCCGGTTTTTACCTGAGCTTTGACAACAACCGTCCCGCCAATAGCTGCAGCGGCAGCCTCTGCTTCTTCAGGTGTGTCTGCGATTCGACCCTGTAAAACCGGAACTCCGTGTTTTTCGAAAAGGTCGCGGGCTTGATATTCAAATAGATCCACTTTGGTCTTTCAGTTTTTTTAGCCGACGGTCAACCGAGTAAAGTCTAGCGATTGAAGAAAAGCTTTTTCATTTAGAGCTTGGTTATTGGCGCCATTTTGACAAGTAACCGCTTTGTCACTCCAGATTCGAACCGAACCTCAGCTGTTTGCCTTGGGTTTTGACCAGCGACGCTGATGACTGAACCTGCACCAAAACTATCGTGATTTACTCGATCACCAACGGCAAGCTCGAGATCTTTGTTGTCTTTGACCGCGGACGGGGTATTAATGGCACCCTTCCACTTTGAAGGCTCTCTAGTGAAGCCGACCGATCTTTCATAAGCCCTATCGGTAGATCGCTCGGTACCCTCAGCCTCGGTAAGCTCCTGCGGGATGTCAGACAAGAACATCGAGGTTGTGAATCCAGAAGTGTTTCCAAAGATTGTTCGCTGTAGCGCGTGAGAAATAAATAATTGTTCTCGCGCTCTGGTCATGCCGACATACATCAACCTGCGCTCTTCTTGCAGGCCGCCTGGTTCATCGAAAGACCTTATGTGAGGCAAAGTTCCCTGCTCAAGCCCAATCATAAAAATGACCTGATATTCAAGACCCTTGGCGGTGTGAAGGGTCATAAGCGAGATGCTGCCAGATTCGTCTTCGATTTGATCGGCGGCTGCCGACAGCGTTACTTCGGCAAGATAATCGGCAACCGTGCCCTCTGGGAATTGAGCTTGCCAATCAAATAGTTGACCGAGCAAAGCATCCAGGTTTTCAACTCTTGCCTCGTCCTGTGGGTCTCTTGATAGCTCCAGCTCAGATCGATAGCCGCTCTTGGAAAGAGCCAACTTGAGAACTTCGGCTGGGCCATCCGTCACGGTCATGGCTTCCAGTTCATTTAGTAACTCTCCGAAAGCCATCACTGAACCTTGAAGTTTCGGCCCGAGCTGCAAGTCCGCGGCAAATAACAGTGCCTGCCGGAAGCTCAGCTCGTTTGTTCTTGCAAACTGAGCAATTTTGAGTTCGGTTTTTTGTCCGATGCCGCGGGTCGGAATATTAATGACTCTTCTAACGGCCTCGTCGTTACGACCATTGGAAATTGCGGACAGGTAGGCAAGCGCGTCTTTTATTTCTCTGCGCTCAAAAAACTTCAAGCCTCCAATGACAGCGTAAGGAACCTGTTGACTCTTGAGCTCGGCTTCCAGAGATGGCGTCAAAGAGTTGGTGCGGTAGAGGACCGCCATGTCTCGATAATTTACGCCATCATCGTGAAGCTTCTTGACCCGATCGACAACAAATGCCGCTTCGTTTCGCTCGTCATAAGCGGTGAACATTGTGATCTTGTCCCCCGCGCCCGAATCGGTCCAGAGGTTCTTGGCGGGCCGGTAGGGGTTCTGCGAGATAACCGCGTTTGCCGCTGAGAGAATGTTCTGAGTGGAGCGATAGTTTTGCTCCAGCAAAATAGTTTCAGCTCCCGGAAAATCTCGCTCAAACTCGGTGATGTTTCTGATTGAAGCTCCGCGGAATGCGTAAATCGATTGGTCCGAGTCGCCCACGACGGTCAAGTCTGCGGGCCCCAGCTGTTCTCCTGTTTTCTCATCAAAAATTGCGTGCTCTTCTGGCAACGGCCTCGTGAACTCGCGAATTAGTGCGTACTGGGCATGGTTGGTGTCTTGGTATTCATCAACCAGCACGTGACGGAATCGCTTTTGATACCTGGCCCGAAGTTCCGGAAAAGTTTGAAAGAGTCCCACGGTTTCGGCAATCAAATCATCGAAATCGAAGGCATTATTTCGACGGAGTTCGGATGTGTAGGCCTGAAACACCTCGGCAACCAGGCGCTCTTTCGGATTTGAGCGATCTGCATTCCTGGCGAAATCCTCGGCGTCCTTTAGTTCGTTTTTCGCGTTTGAGATTATTGCAGCCGCTTGCGAAGGCTTTATGTCCGCGTCTTCAGCACCGGCTTCGCGAAGTAATCGTTTCAGTAGCGCTCTGGTATCTCCAGTGTCATAAACGCTGAAGTTAGCATCGTGGCCCAGGCGCTCAGCTTCACGCCTGAGAATTTGTAGGCAAGCGGAGTGAAAAGTCTTCAGCCACATGCCTTGACCTGCCTGCCCGATAAGACTCTCAACCCGTTCCCGCATTTCGGCCGCAGCTTTATTGGTGAAGGTGATAGCAAGAATCTGAGATGGCCAAATTTCCTTATTGGCAAGCAGGTGAGCCATTCGATGAGTTAGCACTCTGGTCTTACCGGAGCCCGCTCCGGCAACAATCAATAGGGCTCGTCCGCGATAGCGGACGGCATCCTGCTGCTGCGGGTTCAGCCCAGCAAGTAAATCGTCTGGGTTTGGTTGTTCGAAAATCTCTAACGGCATCGCAGGTAGCTTAGGTCAGGTCGGCTACGGTTTTGATCAATAAATCGGGCTGGTCAGCAAAGATTCCGTCGACTCCGGTTGAAATAAGGCGTTCAAACCACTTTTCAACATTGCCCTCTGCAGTTTCAACGCGAGCCGTGAAGGCATAAATTTCTAACCCAAGTTTTTTCGCACGCGCCACTAGATCTCCGGTTAGCACCATTGACATCGCAACCGAAACAGCGTCGAAGTTTTCTGCAATCTCAGCGAGTAACTCATCAGTTAGTTCGGTTGCGCCCTCGGGAAGAGTGTCCCTGGCGCTTAGAAACACGTAATTTACTGCCGGCCCAATTGAAAGCTTTGCTCTTTTTAGAAACTCAAACTCAAAACTCTCAAGGCTAATCTTCATGTCACGGTTGGCCCAATCACTCTGTTCTAGGAGATGCTTTACTTCCTGGATTGGATTGATTCCGTTCGCTTCAAAATGCGCCCCGTGCTTCACCTCAATAATCAGGTGCTTGCCGTTGAAGTGCTGGTTTGCCAATAGCTGAGCAAGAGTTGGAACAAAGTATTTACCGTCTTGAGCGGCCGACTCAGTCCTGCCATCCGGATAGCGCTCCTTGGCTCGTAACCTCGAGACGTCCGACTTGGTTAGCTCAAGGACCTTGGTGGATAAAAAGCTGTGGTTGTTAATATCAGTGGTGTTGGAAAGATCTAGGTCGTGCCGAATAATTGCTTGACCATCCTTGGTGAACACCACGTCGAATTCAACGGCGTCTGCTCCCTGATCAAAAGCTAGCTCCATTGATTCAATGGTGTTCTCCGGAAGATAACCGCAGGCGCCGCGGTGACCAAAAACCAGCATGCTATTCCCACTCAATCGTGCCGGGAGGCTTCGAGGTGATATCCAACACAACCCGGTTCACGTCGGGAACCTCATTGGTGATGCGGTTGGAAATCTTTGCCAGTAGGTCATAGGGCAACCTGGACCAATCCGCCGTCATCGCATCCTCGGAGGAAACGGGCCTCAGCACAATTGGGTGGCCGTAACTTCGGCCGTCTCCTTGCACTCCTACCGAGCGCACATCTGCCAATAGCACGACCGGGCATTGCCATATCTCGGCATCTTTGCCAGCTGCCGAAAGCTCTTCGCGCACAATTGCATCTGCCTGGCGCAAAAGGTCAA
>Ga0222646_100390_pt1 | contig 13047 bp, 9 predicted proteins | sample AntAcemetagen293_FD_179819 | JGI IMG/M metagenome (GOLD analysis project Ga0222646, IMG submission 179819) | Saline water microbial communities from Ace Lake, Antarctica - #293 | ecosystem: Environmental > Aquatic > Non-marine Saline and Alkaline > Saline | place: Antarctica: Ace Lake | collected... | reverse complement strand
GATATGCGTTCTGTCGATGCGCGGACCGAGGAGCTTGCTTCTTTGGTTGGCGAAGATGTTGCGATGGACACGCCGCCCGAGATCCTTGCTTTGTTGCAGCCCGTATTGGCCGCGCAGGCAGGGATTGGAAGCTTGCCGGCGGGTATGCCACCACCTATGGGTTCTCCTCCCTCTGCCCCCGTAGAGGCTGCCATGCCGGCACCCGAAATGGGCATGATGCCGCCACAAGGTATGCCTGAGCCAATTAACATGGCAGAAGGCGGTTTTGTGCAGTCTTTTCAAGCAGGGTCAGATGAAGAGGGCGTGACCCCAGCCAGACCAAGCCCTCCTGTTGATCCGTATTCGGCACAAGCGTTGTTACAGCAGCTTCAAGCTAACCGCGATCCGCGGGCCTTGCGCAGTTCTTACGAGGAACTGATGCCCTTGTACCAAGAGGCATTGGGCGGCGGGGATCGGAGCGCGACGCAGTCGCAGATGTTGTTTGACATTGCACAGGCCGGATTGAACTTAGCGGCTGGCACGGATTCGCAAGGCAAGCGTGTTGCACCAGGGGCGTCGTTCGCTACTAGTTTGGCATCAGCCGCACAAGGTTTGCCAGAGCGTATTGGTGCGCGTGTCGGACTGATGGAACAACAAGAGCAGGCCACCCGCTTGGCCGCCTTGAAGGGCGCGCAAGAACAGACCTCTGCACAGCAGAATTTGGAAAATCAAGTGATGACTAGTGTGTTCACTGCTGATCGCACCTTGCGGGATCAGTTAAGTTTGGCTTCTAGAAACAATGCCGCCGCCGCAAGTCTGGTTGCGACGAAGTTTGAGCAAGAGAAGGAACTACAGCGGATCAAGGCACAAGACGCTATTAATCTAAAGCGGGAAGAGGCGAATCTCAAGGGCTTGGAGCTTGGAAAAGACTGGGCGGAAAAAACCATAATTCAAGATACTGATGCGTATAGGGCGGGAACTTTAACTCCTGCGGGAGATCGACAATATGAACTCGCCTTTGCCACGCTTAAGAAGTCTACAGAACAGTCGTTTACTAATGATTTAGGTTATAGAGAAACGATTGTAAAGCCAGGGCTGGATATAGCTTTTGCTGATGCAGCAATAAACGCTCGAAAGGAAAAAAGTGACACTACCCGTGGTGCGCCACGGGATGACACAACAGCTTCTCCTGAAACGCAAGCTGCGAAAGAAGATCCGTTTAAGGGACAACCCGTTTTAGGATCGAAACTCGACTTATACAAGAGTCCAGGTACTGCTTACACAGTGTTCAACTCCGCAGAACTAGGCACGGGCCCCTTTAACGTAGGTAAGTCCGTGCTTGCAGGCCTGCCAATTGTTGGCGAATTTGTCACGGCTGAGGAAGAGATACGGGCGCAAAGGTTTATTACCCTTGCTACTAACCGTATCGCTAAAGCATTGGGTGAAACCGAACGCTTTGGCTCTGTGGAAAAAGCTCAGATCTTAGAACAACTTAGACTGTTGCCCAGCTTCATCGGCAACCCAAAAGCGTTACGGCAGGCCGTAATCGCTCTAGACAATCTTTTGCTTACCAAGTCTAATTTATTAGAAGAAACCGCAAATAATTTGTCTTTAAATAAGAAAACGACGCAAGCGGCAGCGACACAAGTAGAAGACATCCGTATTGCTCGTTCTATTCTAGGTTCCCCTGCCCACATATATGACGAAAACGAGGTAAAAAAGCTTAAAATAGGCGATTATTATCTTTGGCAAGGCAAAAACTTAGCATTGGTGGAATAGACATGGCCGAAAACAGAACGACCGAACAGACCCCCGCTATCCCTGACTTTATCCAAAGGCATATAGATAATGCAGAATCACTGTTTCCAGGTGAACCTCAAGCGGAGATCCCATTACCCCCCGGAAGTATTTCCGCAGTCCCAAGCACGATGGAGCAAGTCAAAGCAGGCGCAACAGGGTTTGCTAAGGGGTTTGCAGAAGATGGCACGCTTCTAGGCAGCACCGTACTGGGGGGCATGTGGGGCACCCGTGTGGCGCCGTTAACGGGACCCGCCGCTCCTTTTATGCCGTTAGTGGGTGCATTAGGTGGGTTTGCCTATGGTTTATTCGCGTCAGATCTCGTAGGATCTTTTTTCCCAGAAGCGGCACGGGATGATGTGATAGGCGTGTATGAGGCTGGCCGTACTTTTGGTGGCGGACTCGCTTTTGCACCGAGTGCAATGTTTTTTAAAGCCGCTCCTCAAGGCGCCAATGTTATTAATAAGACAATTGGTGCAATCGGGGATTTTGCTCGTGCAAATAAGGGCGCATATTACACCAGTGAGGCACTTGCATCTTTTTATGCGGGAGTAGCCGGTGGTGTCGCCGCACAAGAGTTTCCTGACTCTCCTGGAGTGAGAGCAGGCGCAGAGATTGGCGCAAGCTTTCTTCCTTCGCGCTTTGGGCCTCAATTAATTAAGTCGGTTAAAAACGCCGTGGTTAAGGGCAAGTCTATAACCGCAGCAACGGGGTATTCAGACAAGACCATTAATTATGTTCAGAAGCAGCTAACAGATGTTATTGAAAACGCGGGCGAAGATCCTCAACAAATTGTCAAAGCAATTGATGATTTCTTGAAGGATCAACTAGGCGCTACCAGCGTCCCATTGGCCACCGTTGCGCAGACAACCGGCTCCCCTATCTTTACTGCCCTTCAAAGCACGATTGCACGGGGTAATGCTAAGTATTCTGGGGATACAAAAGAAATAGGCGAAAACACACTTAAAGCATACGACAGCATTGTGCAACGCTTTCAAAACAGTGGTGACCCAGGGCTACTACAAGCTGCTGCTATTCTGCGGAAAGACAACCTTGAAAAACAATTTCAAACAGCCTTCAATATTGCACAAACCAACGCTGTAGAAAAAGCCACGAAGCTCGGTACGCGAGGCTCGGACAATCGTTTATTCGTCGGTGACATCTTGCAACAAGAGATGGGGTCACTTTTACGTATTGCTCGGCAATCGGAAACTCAGCTTTGGCAGAACGCCGTCAAAGGTACTTTCCGCGAAGCAGATGGGGCAATGGTGCCGATCAAGATTAAGCCCTCCAACTTTGCCGAAGCGCTTTACGAGGTTACTAGTTCGCCTTTTAGCTCAGGAAGCAAGAGCGACGTGGCGGGAGAGTTAAGCGCGTTTAGTAAAGATTTGTCAGGGCTAGGGTTTAATACAAAGAAACTGAAAGAACTCAGTAAAGTTCCCGTCACCCCTGAATACTTAGAGACAAGGCAACTTGCTCCTGAAGTTTTGGAGTCATTGAACCTTAAGGGAAAATCCGCGATCGACATGGTTCGACTGCGCAGTAGCTTATTGGATAAGGCACGAGAAGCAGCTGGCGCAGGGAAAACCGCTGCGGCAGGTCGTTACTCAAAATTAGCAAGTTCGCTTCTTGATGATTTAGATGCACTGCCCGAGGGGCAGTATGCTGAAGCACGCGCTTTTAGCCGCGAGTTAAATGATGCTTTCACTCGCACATTTGCGGGAGACGTCTCTGCTACCACACGTACTGGGGCAGATGTCTTGGCACCTGAAGTGTTGGTACAACGAGCCTTTACTGGTGGGGCAGATTCAACTCTCAAACGCATGAGAGAAATGGAGACCGCAGCCAACTTTGTCGATCCTTCGGGTGAAGCCGCTAAATCGGTGCGGTCTGCTGAAAAAAAGGTAGTGCAGGCTTTTGCGTCAGAGGCTCTCAACCCTGATGGTTCAGTAAACGTCAACACCCTTGATAGTTTTCGTGCTAAACATGCCGATACCTTGCGTTACTTAGGCATGGAAGCGGATTTTGCTGACGTATCGGCGGCACAACGGACGTTGTTAGATGTCCAAGACCCCGAGTCCCTGTTAACGAAACGGATTAATTCTGAGAAAGCATTTGCTAATTTGTTGAAGGTAGACGATCCGGCAACAGCGGTCTCAATGGCCTTAACGGATAAAACAGCGCCAGTACGTAACTTCAAGTCCCTGGTAGAATCAGCGTCTAGCCCAACAAACCCTGTCGATCGAAAGCAAGCGCGAGACGGGTTGATGTCTACTATCTTTCAATATGTCTATCAAACCGCCTCAAAGACAGGGGACTTTAGCCCACAAGCCTTTAATGACGTGATGTTCAAGCCGTTGTCCCCGAACAATCCTTCGTTGGCAAACATGCTTCGCTCCTCGGATTTGATGTCTTCGGAGGAACTTGGACGCCTGAAGCAGATTTCCAATCGGATGCTGAACGTTGAAACCGCGCTAAAAACACAAGCTAGTATAGTGGATCCTGATAAAGTGTTTACGGCTCAAAGTGCGGTTGAAGACCTTGCCGTAACATGGATGGGTGCAAAGATGGCCAGTAGATATGGACCACAGGGGTCGGGTTCTCTTGCTTTTGCGGGAAAAACTATTGGCTTTTTTCGTAACTTTTTTAACAAAGCGCCTGCTCGTCAAAAGTTGTTGTTGTTGGAAGAGGCGACCAAGGATCCAATGTTATTCAAAGAGTTGATGTCGCGCAATCCGACCGCACCGGAAGCGCGGAACACGCAACTCAGCTTCCTGCGCCACCTTTACTCTCCGGCGGTATTTCCCACCGCTGTGGACCGTTACGTGGAAACCTTGCCAGACGAGCCAGAGGCAAGCGAAGAAGCACCACAACCACAAGCCGCAGCGATGCTACGCTCGTTGCCACCGGCTCCCGTCACGCGGGGCACGCCTAACTTACGACTGCCCACGTCCCAAGGACCTGCTCAAGAGGCACAAGCTCGGCAAGCACAGGCACAGCCACAAGCGCCGGGCGCACCTACGGGAAGTTCTAGCCGAGAGATGTTAGAGCGTCTCTTCCCCTTTGACATGTCCTGAGAACGAAAATGGCAACAGCTAGAGACGATTTACAAGAGGTCACGGTTAAGACGTATAAAAGCAACACCTACGCGCATGAAGTCCTTGTCAAGGGCGACAGTAAAATCGTCTACTCCAAAGACAAGCCACTGTCCTGCGGTGCAAGGGTCTGGATTGAGACGGAGTCGGAAGTAGTTATACTTTCGTAAAACTGCTCCACACGCTTCATCCACGCGTCCTTATACTGCTGGAACTCGCGCCCTGTTGTACTAAACTCCATCGTCGAGCCGTCCTGCACCACCATCAACACCACGCCGTAATCAATGTCAGTGCCATGCATAATGTCGTGCGCTAAAGCGTACGCGGCTAACTGATGGAAGTAGTCGTCAATCCACTCGCGGCGTTTTGGCTTAGTCGCTTGCTTGAAGTCCACCACCGCAGGCTTGTCTCGATACACCCCCACCATGTCTGTCGTGCCCGCATACTTCTCTGGGTAATACAACGCCACCTCTGAACCCCACACCTCCTGCACGTGCGGAAAGAACGTGTTCACGAGCTTGTAGCCCATCTCGTAACCCTTGGTCATGAGCATTGTCGTCGGGCGCGGCAGGTCGCGGTACGCGAGCATTCGCTCAATAACATTGTGCATGTGGGTGCCAACAGTGGCCGCCTCGTTCTTAATACGCTCCGCGTTCTCTGGTCCAACCCTCGCGGCCCACGCGTCAAGCTCCTTGCGGTCCTTGGTAGACGACAGGATGTTAGTCACGCTCGGCAGCTTCTGCTCCCCGTAAACATAACGACGGCCTTCAGGGCTGTCTATTCTCTGAAGATGCTCATAGCGATATCTTTTTCTCTGTAAGAGATTAAACTGTTGTGCTTGATCCATTCTTTTGCCTTTTCTCCCATTACTTCGTTGGCGATATCCATCTTTTTAATCAACGCATCTACAATTTTCTCGTCCACCGTGTGTGGCGACACAAGGTCAATGTAGGTCATTTTGTTGATCTGCCCTGCCCGATCAATTCGTGCTTCAGACTGAAGCCGCACCTCTAGGTCATACCCGTTGGAGTAGTAAATCATTGTGTGCGCCTCTGTCAGCGTCAGACCGTAGCCACCTGTGCGCGGCTGCCCAACAAAGAAACGCAGATCGCTCTTGGGGTCTTGAAACTGCTCCACGATCAAGGGCCGTTCCTCGTCAGGCGTGTCCCCAAAGTAGGTGGCGACCGCGTTCATGCCATATTCCTTCTGGAGCCTGACCTTGATAGCCGCAATATCGTGGCGGTAGTGTGCCCAGATAATGATCTTGCCGTGCGACTCCTCAATGGCGGCCATTAGCTCGTCCATGCGGTTGTTTTTAAGCGACACCACCTCACCAGAATCAAGCGTGATATGCCCGCAAACAATCTGCTGCAAACGCATGATCTGCGTAAGCGCATTGACCGTGCTTGCGATGCCCTCGTTAAGCGCTGCCATGGCTTGCTTTTGCATCTGTTGGTACAACTTCATCTGCTCCTGGGTCAAGGCCACCTCGCGGCGCAAAAACACCTTGTCGGGCAGGTCCAGGCACTCGTCTTTGGTCACGCGAAACGCAAACTTAGTGAGCTTTTCCTGCAACTCGTCTAGCTTTTTGTAGCCCAAGACTTGCCGGAAAGAATGCGACGCGAGCTTGCGTTCTTGCACCACCGCATAACGGTTCTGGAACGTGTAAAAGCTCGTGTGCCCCAGTAGGTCGTAAGACAAGAAGCCGCACTGCTGGAAGAGGTCCATCGGGCTTTTCGTCACAGGCGAGCCTGTCAAAATACGGCGATAACGCGCCAATCGTCCCACTTTAACAACACTTTTTGAGCGCTTAGCAGACGGTGTTTTGATGCTCGTGCTCTCGTCAATTGCCATGAAGGCGTCGTGCGTCGACAAAAACCTCGTGGCAAACTTTGAGCCCTTTTCCGTGGAAAACGCCTCGACGTTCATGATCAAGATCTTTAAGTTATCTGTGACACCAAACAGCCCGTACATGGCCCTGTCCTGCGCCGCTGTGGGGGTGGGCGACCAGAGCGCCATATCGTATTCGATATGGGCAGGCATGTGCTTAGGGATCTCGAGCTTAGACCAGTTACGGTACACGCCCTTAGGTGCCACAATCAGCACAGCATTGATTTCGCCTCGGTCATACAACATCGCAAAGTTGTTGATAACCATGTAGGTCTTGCCAGTGCCCATGTCCGCGAATAAGGCCGACACTCGCTTCTCCCAGAAACGCTCTAAATAAGCTTTCTGATGCAGGAATGGCTCATATTTATACGGATAAGTATTTAGGAATTCGTTTGACATTTCTTTCTTTCTTGGGAAGAGACTTGCGCCCCGACAACAAGAAGTATACACTTCGATTTCAACTTTAGAAAGGAGAAAGCAAGGTGGCCACTGTCTACGTCGTATCTGAGACTAACCAACACAACATTTCGCCCGCGCTCGCGTATGGCACCATTGAAACGATCTTGCCGCCAAACGCACAGATTGCGTTTTCTATTGCGCCAACTATTCGTCGCATAAAAAGAAAGCTTGAAAATTTCTGCGATGACGATTATCTTCTGTTTATTGGCGACCCAACTGCAATCGGTGTCGTCAGTGCAGTAGCCGCCTCGGTTAACGCCGGACGTTATAAGTGTCTCAAGTGGGACAAAATTGAAAAGAAGTACATTCCAATACAGGTAGATTTATTTCCAAAGAAAGGAGAAAGCTATGACGATTACTAATATGTTTGAAGAAGACGCAGGCGTCATGCAAGTGCAAGACGACCAGGTTGCGGGGATCGCGGCCCTTGGCAAACGCGCCAAGAATCTGCAACGCGAGATCGAAGACCTAGAACGCGTTTTCAAAGAGCGCAAAGAGCAATACCGTAAACTCACCGAAGAGACCATTCCCGAGGCTTTAGCTAGTCTTGGCATGAAGTCCTTTCGCATGGAGGACGGCTCAAGCATTGACGTTAAAGCCTTTTACAGCGCTTCGATCTCCGAGGCTCGCCGAGCAGAAGCCTACGCTTGGTTACGTGAAAACGGCTTTGATGACATAATTAAAAACACCGTCTCTGTACGGTTTGGTCGCGGCGAGGATGAACTTTGCAGCGGCTTATTGAATCTGCTTGGCGAGAAAGGCTTTCCTGCCGATCAAGCCGAGAAGGTCGAGCCCATGACCTTAAAAGCATGGGTTCGTGAACAGGTGGAACGAGGCAACGAGTTCCCCACCGAGCTCTTTGGCGTGTATATTGGCCAAAAAGCAACTATCAAATCTTAATGAATCAAGGATCACGGATCATGAGCAAAAATGTCGCAGTTAAAGAGAACGATACCGCACTGGCTGTAATGGCAGGTTTTGAGGAAGACGCTCACGCGGGTTTTGACAACATGAATCAAGAGGACTTTGCGTTACCCTTCTTGCGCTTGTTGACTAACACCTCGCCTGAAGTCGGAGAAGTCGAGGGAGCCATTCCAGGCATGATATACAACACCGTAACAGGTGAGCTATATGATGGTAAAAAAGGTATCAATGTAGTCTCATGCTCGTACACCCGTGTGTACATCGAGTGGGCGCCACGCGGTTCCGGCAGTGGTGCGCCAATCGCCATTCATCCTAGCACTAGCGATGTGTTGTCAAAGACGCATCGTGAGCCGGGGGAAAGCAAGGACTTTTTGGACAACGGTAATTACATCGAAAATACGGCGAATCATTACGTCATGATGGTCGATGATGATGGCGTTCCCCAACCTGCTTTGATTGTCATGAAATCCACGCAACTCAAAAAGTCGCGCAAGTGGAACAGCATGGCAATGTCGGTCAAAATGCCCGGCAAGAATGGTTTGTACACGCCTCCCATTTACTCGCAGATCTACCATCTAACCACGGTTGCAGAGTCAAATGACAAGGGTAAGTGGTTTGGTTGGGAAGTAGAGCGGATCGGTGCAATTGAGGATATCAATTTGTACCAAGCAGCAAAAGCGTTTGCCAGTTCGGTATCAAGTGGTGACGTCAAGGCTAAACACCAAGACGAATCCGCATCAGCACAGGCAGACAGTAATCCCTTCTAAGCCTTGGGTCGGGGTTCACGCCCCGACCTTTTTCGATGAGAAAGAGAATGACCGATATCACACGGTTCAAGGCGATCTTTTCCGGCTTAGATATCGCCTACGGAACATACAGGATAGAAGGGGCAAAGGGCAACGGAAAGCAAGCCGGTAAGGCCGTTGTTGTACGCAAACCCCCTACCGATGATTTATGGACCAAGCACCTTGAAGGCGTGGAGCCAAGCTTGGGCATTATCCCCATTCGCGCAGACAATAGCTGCATCTGGGGTTGCATTGATATTGACCAGTACCCGTTAGATTTAAAAGGCTTGGTGCAACGTGTGCGCTCGCTTGAGTTGCCCTTAGTCGTGTGTCGCAGTAAGTCGGGCGGCGCGCATGTGTTCCTGTTTACAGCCACACCGATCCCCGCGGCAGATATGCAACGCTACTTAGTGGCGGCCGCCGCGCAGTTAGGGGAGTCGGGGCGAGAGATTTTCCCCAAGCAGTCTGAGATTTTAGTTGAGCGAGGCGACACAGGTAACTTCTTGAATCTGCCGTATTTTGGCGGGGATCAAGGGCTACGGTACGGCATCAAAGATGATGGCACCGCGGCTACGTTAGACGAGTTTTGTGAGCTGTACGACAAATACGTACAGTCGTCGCCTTTGAGTTTTCCTGAAGAGCCAAAGCAAGCCGAACAACCAATCAAGGACGGTCCTCCGTGTCTGCAAGCGCTTTGCGCCCAAGGCTTCCCGGAGGGCACCCGCAACAACGGTTTGTTTAACGTTGGGATATACCTAAAGCGCGCCGCACCCACGGGTTGGGAAGACAAGCTGATGGAATACAACATGAAGTACTTTGATCCCCCTCTCGGGGTGGGAGAACTTCAGCTCGTATCCAAACAGCTACAAAAGAAAGAGTACAAGTACAAGTGTAAGGACGCCCCGCTTAACTCGTTTTGTAATAGCGGGCTTTGCCGCACCCGCAAGCACGGCATCGGAGCAGACGCCCCCGACGCGCCACAGATCAGTTCGCTCTCAAAGTACAACAGTGAGCCACCGCTCTGGTTCTTGGATATCAACGGCAAGCGCTTAGAGCTTGAGACAGACTCGTTGTTTAATCAGCCGTCATTTCAGAAGACGTGTGTTGAGCGCATCAACATGCTGCCACCCACCTTGCGCAAGCAAGACTGGGAGTCCATGCTTAACGCTTTGTTGCGTGAGATGGTGGAGCTTGAGCAGATCGTTGAAGCCTCGGAAGACACCAGCGTGACAGGGCGCTTCTTGGACTTGGTCGAAGAGTTCACCACGCACATGCAACAAGCGCTTGACCGTGAAGAGATGCTCATGGGCCGACCTTGGGCAGATGACCAAGAGGGCATGGTGTACTTTAGGATGAAGGACCTTGAGACGTTCCTGCGTCGCAATAACTTCATGGCTCTGACCGCACCGAAAATAGCACAGCGCTTGCGTGAGATCGGGGGCGACCCTGTGAGCATGTACCTCAAGAACCGCACGACACGGGTCTGGCGTTTACCACGCTTTAACAAGCAGGACGCGCCGTTTGAGACACCGACGTCACGAGAGGAATCTCCGTTTTGATGCCCGCAACCATACAGCAAGAGCGGCATGTTCAGAAAGTCTTCGGCCCTCCAGGCACTGGCAAAACGACGTACCTGCTGAACATGATGGAAAAGGAGCTCGCCCAAGGCGTGCCCTCGAGCAATGTTGGCTACTTTTCGTTCACGCGCAAAGCCACCACAGAAGCCAAGGAGCGCGCGCAGGTGAAGTTCACTGGACTGAACGCGGACTTAGACTTTCCGTGGTTTCGCACATTACACAGTTTGGCGTACCGGTGCTTGGGCGTGGGCAACAAAGACTTGATGTCCCCACAACAGTACTTGGACTTTGCAAAGTCCGCGGGCCTTGAACTTTCAATCGAGAAGGGCGAAGAGGACTACATCATCCACACAGACCACCCCGTGCTAAACGAAATAAACATCGCTCGCATCCGTGGCCAAGACCTTCGCACCTACTACAACCACAGCAACATGGAAATCGAATGGCACCATTTAGAGTACGTTGAACGGTGCTATCGCCACTACAAACAAAGCAATGGCTTGGTGGACTTTACCGACTTGCTAGAGCGTTTGTCCGAGGACCCGAAGCGCTTGCCACGGCTCGAGGTGCTAATCATTGACGAAGCACAGGATCTGTCGCGCTTGCAGTGGACGATCGTCGAGCAGTTGATTGGGTATAGCCAACGTATATACATCGCGGGTGATGACGATCAGGCACTTTACAATTGGGCCGGCGCCGATGTGCAGAGCTTCTTAGCCCTGCCTGGCGAGGTCAAAATCCTTGACCAGTCCTACCGCGTGCCCGCCTCCGTGCACAAGCTCGCCAACCAAGTCGTCAGACGGATCCGCAAGCGCCAAGAAAAGGACTGGGAGCCGCGTGACTACAACGGCAAGGTCTCGTTCTATAACGACCACATGGACGTGGACATCACCCAAGGCGAATGGCTCATCATGGCCGCCACCAATTACATGCTCAACGGGCTCTACGATTGGATCAAATCACAAGGGTTGTTGTTTGAGCGCAATGGACAAAAAAGCATTTCTGAGAGCATCCTATCCGCTGTGCTGGGATGGGAAGCGTTGCGAAAGGGTAAAGAAGTCCCATTCACTGTGGTCAAACAGATCTACAAGTACCTCGGTTCTGATTATATAGCACGTGGACACAAGACGCTGACCAAGGTAGACCCTGAGGCGCTATACAGCCTTGCGTCGCTGACCAAGGACCACGGACTGTTGACAAAGAAGATCTGGCACGAGGCGCTCACCAAGATCGGCGAAGACAAGCGCGAGTACATCATCGCCTTGCTGCGGCGTAAGACAGGGCTCAGGAGCGAGGCGCAGATCAAACTGTCCACGATCCACGGCGCCAAAGGCGGGGAGGCGGATAACGTCCTGCTGATCACGGACCTGTCTGGCAGGTTCGCCCGCATGTACGACACCGACCCCGATGCCCTAAACCGATTACACTATGTGGCGATGACCCGCACCAGAAAGGCTTTACATATCGTTTACCCTAAGAACGTCAGAAGAGGATTCATGTTGTGATTCAAACAGTGTCGCTTTTCCCCACCCCTTCCGAGTGGATGCCCCCGCAGGGTTTTCCCGACCTGTCAGAAGCAAAAGAAATCGCCGTTGACTTAGAAACCTGTGACCCTAATCTGGAGAAGTACGGTCCAGGCTGGCCACGCAAGGACGGCTACATCATCGGCTACGCCTTGGCAGTAGACGGATGGCAGGGTTACTACCCAGTCGCCCACCAAGGGGGCGGCAATCTTGATAAGCGCATCGTGGAGAACTTCATCAAGCAGGTGTTGTTGCTGCCATGCGACAAGATCATGCACAACGCCGCCTACGATTGTGGGTGGCTCAAGGCCCACGGATTTGAGATCAAGGGACGCGTGGTCGACACCATGGTAGCCGCAGCCCTTGTTGATGAGAACCGGTTCTCGTTTTCCCTTAACGCTCTGGGCTTTGACTACCTAAAGAGCACCAAGTCAGAGCAGGGCTTGCGCGAGGCGGCAGCAGACTTCGGGGTTAGCCCTAAGAAGGACATGTGGAAGCTCCCTGCCATGTACGTGGGCGCTTATGCCGAGCAGGACGCCGCGCTGACTTTGAAGCTCTGGCACCATTTCCAGACCCTGCTACGCCGCGAGGAGGTTGAATCCATCTTCGACCTAGAAACAGAGTTGCTGCCTGTGCTCATAGACCTAACCTATAAGGGTATCCGATTCGATAGGGATAAAGCATCACGGCTCATTGACCAGATGCAGGACAGAGAAAAGAAGATTCTGACCGAGATTAAGAAGACAGTAGGCGTGGGCGTAGACATCTGGGCCGCGGCGAGTGTTGCCATCGCCTTTGACAAGCAGGGCATCCAGTACCCGCGCTCCAAGACCAACCTGCCAAGCTTTACCAAGACGTTTCTCGAGACCTGCGACCACCCATTGGCAAAGCTGATCGTGGAAGCGCGCGAGATCAACAAAACCTACGGCACCTTCTTGCAACCGTATCTGGACTTCTCCGCGGCTGACGGACGCATCCACCCGCATGTCAACCAACTGCGCTCGGACACCGGAGGCAC
>Ga0222646_100379_pt1 | contig 13208 bp, 13 predicted proteins | sample AntAcemetagen293_FD_179819 | JGI IMG/M metagenome (GOLD analysis project Ga0222646, IMG submission 179819) | Saline water microbial communities from Ace Lake, Antarctica - #293 | ecosystem: Environmental > Aquatic > Non-marine Saline and Alkaline > Saline | place: Antarctica: Ace Lake | collected... | reverse complement strand
CAAAAATATTAATGTCGCGTCTTTTTTGGCTGTTTTTATTTCTTCTTCTAAGTAAGACAGTGCGGCATCTTTTGTGTTTAAATTAGAATTACCAGCATCCCCAATTAAGTAAAAAGAATGAATAATTTTTGAGGTATCTTTTTTAGGTGTGTACTTATAATCTGCTACAACTTGCATTTTTAAAGTGGCACAAGCAGAAAATAGCATAGAAAATACTAGAATATATAGGGTATGTTTGATTCGCTTCATAGTGCAAAAGTAGCTATTTTAAAATAGAATTTTTAAAGGTTTGTAGGTCTTCTTCCGTATCTATGTCTATAAAATTTGTTTGCTTTTTTAGAGACAATACGTCACTGTTTTTGTTTAAGATATCTCGAGCTCCAAAATCACCAGACATTTTTTTTAATTCTGAAAAATAATTTTCAGGAAAGATTGCGGGAACACCGAATTTACCCCCATAATTAGAGGCTATTATTTTTGATTCATTCTCAGAAAATAAAGCAATCATCGCTTTTAAATAGGTCTTTTCTATTGCTGGCTGATCACCCAAAAGAATGAAAACAGCATCATAATTTTGAGGTTTCATTTCTATTTCAGAAATACCAGAGACAATGCTAGAACTTAGCCCCTCGTTAAAGTTAGGATTGTAAATAAAATGAACATTTGTAGCTGAAATTTCTCTCCGAATTAACGCCTCATTTGCACCGAGAACACAATAGACATGATTTGTGTTAATGCATTTTGATTTTGAAAATACATGCTCTAATAAGAAGTTCGTTCCAATTTTAACCAATTGTTTCGGTGTCTTCATTCTAGAAGATTTGCCAGCGGCCAAAACTAAAACAGCTATATTTTTCATTGTTTATATATGAATTTTCCCTTGTAATTTACGCAATGAAAAGGGCTCCTTTTCTCGAATTACAGAAAGGATTTCGGCAACAATAGAAAGTCCAATTTCTTCAGGTGTTTTAGCACCAATGTGCAAGCCTGCTGGTGTGTAAATACTATCTAAAAAGACTTCTGTAGTTTCTGGTGCATATTCGAAAAGTTCATTAAAAAGTTTTTCTCTTCTGTTTGGAGCACCTAAAATTCCGATATATTTTGGTTGGTGTTTAGAAAGTTGAATAAGGTATTTTAAGTCTTGTACGTAACTATGATTCATAATTACAATGGCCGTATTTGTACAAATATCTACAAATTCTATGGTTTCTGGGCTGTCGCCTATTACACTGCTTGCACCCGGAAAATCTATAATTTGTTTGCTGTCTTTTACGGAAGTTATCACGGTTATTTCCCAACCTAATTGAGAAGCTATTTTACATAATTTTACAGCATCATGCTCTCCACCAATAATAATAAGTTTAAAAGCAGGTAGTATTATTTGGGAAAAAATGGCAGTTTCCTCTTTGCTTTGAGGGTGAAAGGTTTCGGAAAATTGAAATTGCTCTTTATTCTCAAAAATGATGATAGAACCAAAATTCCCAAAAGCTTCATTTTCTTTTTTAAAACGAGTTTCAATTTTTAAAGAGTTCCTTTTAGAACTGCAGTTAGAAAGGGCAGTTATCAATTTATCAGAAATAAAAAAGGGTTCAATTAAAACATATAAAATACCTTCGCAACCTAATTTATATCTGCCATCATAAGTAATTACTTTGGGCTTGTTATTCGCAAATACAGTACTTGCCCTCTGTATAATTTCTTTTTCTACACAACCACCACTTACGGCACCAACAGAACTTAAGTCTTCTGAGATTAACATTCGAACTCCTGGTTTCCTGTAAGAAGAGCCTTCTAAAAAAACCACAGTTGCCAGCACATTTTTTAACCCTTTTTGCTGGTTGGTGGCCGCTTGATTGATAATTTCTTTAAGTTCGTGAATCATTGATAGAAAATAATATTTTAGTTAAATATAAGCACTTTTAAATTATTAGGTATTACTTATTTTACAAGTTTCGCACTTGTAGCTTTCTTCATTGATCACCATTCTACTCACATTACTTTCTACAATTTTGTTGATAAAGCTATTGTAGGTTTGGTCATTTCCAACCAATTTAGTGCCTTTATTAAAGGTGTAAAATTCGCCTTCCCACTCTTGCCTAACTCAACAATTTGGGCAAATGCCAATAGGTGCTTTTTCCTAAACCTGTAAAATCGAAACGAAGCACACCAAAACCGTGGTTTGTTAGAGAACGACTGATGTTTTTTGTGGCTTTAAAATTACTATTACAGGAAAAACAATGTGCAAAAATTGCAAAATTATTTGGTTTCTGATTTGCAGGCAATTCTAAATAGGCTTGTAGTTTTAAACCTTTTTTATTGGGTATCCCTAGTTTGGTTGTTTTCATAGTTGAAGGGTTTTTCTAATAGTCGTAATTTTTTATGGCATATTACGAGGGTTTATATGGCTTGAAAAATTGCGGACAATCAAATCTAATTTCGGATTGATATATTTTTGGCAAAACGGTTTCCCTGCATTTTTTATATAATAATTTTGAGACGCTTCAATAGAAGGTTTAAATTTTTTAAAAGGAAGTATTTGGGTAATTATTTCTTCTTTGAAATCTATTTGCAGGGCTGCCAGTATCTGAGTACTTTTTTCTTCTTGCTCCTTGGTGAAATAATAAATTGCAGACCTATACTTTGCACGCATTGAATGTTCTTTAGTGCTTTTATGGGTGTGTAAATGTATTTCAATTAATGTTTTTAGGGTTGTTTTCTTATTGAAATAAATAATAACTGCTTCAGAAAAAGAGTCGTTTTTTCCTTTGGAAGAAATAAAACCTTGGGCTACTTTTTCCACACCAATTAAAGATTGAAATATAGCTTCTGTACACCAATAACAGCCACCACTAAAAGCCACTTTAGTTAATTCCATTCTAACTTTTTTCTTTCTTCCCAATACAATTTTGGAGATGTTTTAAATGAATTTAAGTTTTTAATATCTTCATTAGAAAGCCTAAAATCATTCAGTTTTAAATTTTCTTTTAATTGGTTTGTATCACTAGCGCCGCTTAAAACGATACTATTTGGTATGGTTTGTTCGCAATACTTTAAAGAAATAGCATCTACACCAACCTTGTGTTTTTTTGACATGCTTTCTAAAACGGCATACATTTCATTGTAATGTTGATAGTTTTCATTTTTAAAAACACGGCCATTTGCCAAAGCTTCTTTGATAACAATTTGTTTGTTTTGAAGAATTAATTCATTTGAAATTTCTTGTAAGCTTTGGTCTAAAAAATTGTAGGTTACTTGAAATATGTCAAATAGTGATGCGCCATCAACTGAAATAGTTCCTGCTTTTTTAATTACTTCTAACTGGTTTGTACCTGTTGTGGTCAATCCTATTTTTAGGTGGTGTGTTTTTTTTAAGAAGGCTAAATAGGTCAAAACTGCAGTGTTTTCTAAAACACCTGTTTTTAAAGTCGCAGAGTGAATCTGATATACTTTTAAATAGGGAAGTAGTTGTTTCGAAAAATCCCATTGTTGCTTTAACTTTGCAAAACTGTGTTCTTTTACTTCATGAATTATGGCATTTTTATCAAAATTTGCGGTGTATGTATAGCCCCATTTTGTTGCAACTTCAATGGTGTTGTCATCTTTTGTTTGCAACCATTCTAAGACCAATGCTTCTGCCAAACCATAACCAGGAGCAGTGTCAAAATACCGAACACCTAAAGCATATGCTTCTTCTAGAACTGAAAAACTTTGTTTTCTAAAAGTTTCTAAATCTTCGTTTTCATTGCCATTCAAGCGAACGTTTATGTATTGAGGTCTTCCTAAAGCTGCTGTTCCTAATCCTAAATTCATGACTTTTGATTTTCAATATTTTTCACATAACAATATTCTACAAGGCTTTTGAAACCTTTCAGGATATTAAGAACTACACGATAACATCGAGCATCCTACTTTATTTCTTGCCCATTCAGGTCTTTTTGCAAACCATTTTTCGTTTTCTGGTTGCGCCGAATACGGATTTTTTAAGAGTTGAAATAATTCATCAATTAAACCGTAATTACCCTTATCTGCTTCATCAATTGCCATTTGAGACATGTAGTTTCTTAGCACATATTTAGGATTTACGGCATTCATTTTTTCTTTTCTTTCTTCGGATAAAACTGTTTCCTGTTGCAGTCTATCGGCATATTTTTCAAACCACAAATTCCAATTATTTTTCACTTCAATAGATATATTTTCGAAGTCATAAAAGGCATTTTCTATCAATTTTAACCCGGATGCAGCATCTGTGAAACCACTTAAATTCCGAAAGAAAATAGTCATGTCGGTTTCTACTAATTGTAAATTGTCTTCTAAGTTTTGAATCAGTTGGAGATCATCTGCGTTCACAGTAGTAAAACCTAGTTTTGATTTCATCATCACTAAAGATTGTTGTTCAAAATCTGTAGTGTACTGTTTTAATATAGCTTGTAAAGGCGCTACTTCTTCAATTATTGGGTACAAAGCATTTGCCAATTGATATAAATTCCAAAGCCCCATATTTGGCTGATTCCCATATCTGTAGCGTTTGTGCTGGTTATCTGTTGTGTTTGGCGTCCATCCAAAATCGAAGCCTTCTAACCAACCATAAGGTCCAAAATCTATGGTTAATCCTAAGATAGACATGTTGTCTGTATTCATTACTCCGTGCACAAAACCAACACGTTGCCAATCAATAATCATTTTTAAGGTACGTGCTGTAACCTCCTTAAAAAAAGCAATATAATTTTCTTTTGAAGGTGCTCCCAAATGCGGAAAATGATGTTTGATTGTATAATCAACCAAGACCTTTAAGTTTTTTAAATCGTCTCTTGCTGTAAAAATCTCAAAACTACCAAAACGCAAAAAAGAAGGAGAAATTCTAGAAACAATGGCTCCTTTTTCATATGCTGGATGTCCGTCATATAAAACATCACGTAAAACACTATCGCCAGACAAACTCAAAGACAAGGCTCTAGTGGTTGGCACGCCCAAGTGAAACATGGCTTCGCTGCATAAATATTCTCGAACAGATGAGCGCAAGACAGCCAAACCGTCTGCAGTTCTAGAATACGGAGTTTCGCCAGCACCTTTTAATTGGACTTTCCAATTTTTATTTTGATACTCAACTTCAAATAAATTAATAGCGCGGCCATCGCCTAATTGTCCTGCCCAATTGCCAAATTGATGTCCTGCATAGCACATGGCGTATGGCGTTGTGTTTGGATACACTTCATTTCCTGTAACGATATTTTTAAAGAATTCTGATTTCGTTTCTTCTTCAGAAATATCTAATTCAGAAGCCATTTCTTGAGAAACATGCAGAATTTCTGGTTTTGCAGTTTTCTTAGGTAAAACATAAGAAAAAGCAGCATTTTCTACTTGTCTTCTTGTGTTTTCTTCATTAATATCTGCTGGCAATGCTGTAGTGAAGGTATTTTTTATGAATAGTTTCAAATTGTAATTTTTAGGGATTCAAGAGCTCTTAGCTTTATCAATCCATTTTTGGAGTTCCTTATCACAAGGATTTCGTAATTTTTTATGATCAATGATAATTGTAGGGAAATTTAGATTTCTATTTTCATACAAGTTACGCAATTTCATTGCACTCTCTGCACTGTTCTCAACATCTAAAAACGCATAATGCAAGTTACGGGTTTTAAAAAATAGTTTATAATACTGTGTTTTATGACAGCTATCTGCGCCGAATAATTGTATTTCCATTTTATGATATTATGCGGTTGAAGTTCTTTTATTTTTTGATGTATTATTTTAGTTTATCTGCATGCAATTTTCTTAATTTCGTTAACTTCGGTTCAATAACGTAGGTACAATAGCCTTGGCCGTTATTATTCTTATAGAAGTCTTGATGCTCTTGCGTTGCTGCATAAAAAGTAGGTAAAGCACTCAATTCTGTTACCACTTTATCTTCATAATACGGCTGAATTTGTTTTAAAACTTCGTCCGCTATTTTTTGTTGTATTTCATTATGATAATAAATTACAGACCTGTATTGTGTACCTCTATCTGCACCTTGCTGATTTAAGGTTGTAGGATCATGTGTGGTCATGAAAATAACGATAATATCTTCATAAGAAAGAATGCGCTCATCATAAGTAATTTCAATGACTTCTGCGTGCCCTGTTAAACCTGAGCAAATTTCGCGATAGGTTGGTTCTCCTGGAACATTTCCACCAGCATATCCAGAAATTACTTTTTCTACGCCTTTTACTTCTTGAAATACAGCTTCTGTACACCAAAAACATCCACCGCCTAACGTGGCAACTTGTAACTTGTTATTCATTTTATATAGGCGTCATTGTAATAAAAAATGACGAAGTAATCTTTTCGAAAAGAAACAGATTACTTGGTGCATTCACAATGACTATTTTAAAATTTTTAATTGGTTTTGTTTAGAATCATAGCTTCAGAATTTACACAATACCGCAATCCACTTGGTTCAGGACCGTCAGGGAAAATATGCCCTAAATGTGCATCGCAGGTGTTGCAGAGTACTTCAACTCGAACCATGCCTAAAGAAACATCTTTGTGATATTTAATGGCATTTTCTTTGATAGGTTTGGTAAAACTTGGCCATCCAGAATTCGATTCGTACTTTATGGTAGCATCAAATAAAGGCGTGTTGCAACAAATGCAATTGTATTTCCCTGCATCGTATATAGAACACAATGCTCCTGTATGAGGTCTTTCTGTTCCTTTTAGTCTTGTAACTCGATATTGTTCTGTTGTTAAAAGGGTTTTCCACTCGGCTTCCGTTTTTTCTACCCTTTTTTCTGGAGTTGGATTTCCTTTTGCTGTAAAACTGATAATTTCTTTCCAAGTAAGCATACTGATTTTTTCTTTTATTAATTATTCCCCTCTTTTATTAGACGAAAATTAGGTTATTTACTTACAAAAAATTAAATTTTATAAGTACTGAAAGCAATACCTAAATTTACGACAAAAATCAAATAAAAAGAAACCATTTTTAATTGTTTATTTTTGTTCAAAATTATTTCATGAGCGCACTAATTATCGAAGTAGAAAAATTTGTTTTTAGCTTTCTAAGTAAAAGTATACACCCCAACTATGTCTATCATAATCTTACGCACACACAAAGAGTTGTAAAAAGTACGAAGGAGATTTCAGCCTTCTTAGAAATTGAAAAAGGGCCCTTAGAAAACCTTGTAATAGCGGCATGGTTTCATGATACGGGTTATGTAGATGGGCAAGAAAATCATGAAGTAAAAAGCGTGCAAATTGCTACAGAATTTTTAAAAGCTCAAAATATTTCGGAAGAAAGAGTGCAAGCAATTGGAGCGCTTATTTTAGCAACTAAAATAACTACTGAGCCTCAAAATAGTTTAGAAGAAATTATTAAAGATGCTGATTGTGCGCATCTTGCTTCTAAAAATTTTTTAGAGATGGTTTCTTTGTTAAGAAAGGAATGGGAATTGTCTTTGGATAAAAAATACACGGATGCGGAATGGATAGAATTAAACCTCTCTTTTTTGTCGCAGAAACACAGCTATTATACAGATTTTGCATTGAGAAACTGGAGTAAAGGCAAAGACAAAAACTTGGCAAAACTTTTAAAAAATCAAAAGAAACTAAAACAAGAGACTAAAAATTTTAAGCAGAAAGAGGTCGCTTTAAGTCTAAAGAAAAATAAGAGTGAAGTGCCAGAAAGAGGTGTAGAGACAATGTTTAGAGTCGCACTTAAAAACCATATGACTTTGAGTAATATTGCAGATACAAAAGCAAATATTTTACTTTCTGTAAATGCTATTATCGTTTCTTTAGCGTTGTCTAATTTATTACCAAAATTAGACAATCCGTCGAATGCTCATTTATTGATACCAACAGTTGTTTTTGTAGCATTTACGGTTGCTTCTATTATTTTATCTATTCTGGCCACCAGACCAAATGTTACGGAAGGGAAGTTTAGTAAAGAAGATGTTGCTAATAAAAAAGTAAACTTGTTATTCTTTGGAAATTTTCATCAGATGAAATTGGATGACTTTGAGTGGGGAATTTCAGAAATGATGACAGATAGAGATTATTTATACGGTTCTCTCACCAAAGATTTATACTTCTTAGGTTTGGTTTTAAGTAGGAAATATAAAATTCTAAGAATTACCTACACCGTTTTTATGATTGGTATTATTGTAAGTGTTTTAGCTTTTGCAATCTCTTTTAAATATAAAGCATAGGTCACTTAAGCTTCAATTTGTTGTATCAAATCGTTTAAAGTAATGGTTTTATTTTCATCAAAATCTTTGTGATATTTAACCGCTACTCTAAGTGCTTTTAAGCCAGAAACACCCTGTAAATCCTCTAAATCTAAAAATTCAATTTCACCCAATTTATTTTTAGATTGTAAGAAGTTTATATACTTTTTATACTCTAAGGCATCTTTGTCTTGAGAGTAAATAATGGCAATTTTACCCGGTTGAGTTATGCGCTCGTTTGTGTTTTTAATGTGTGCTTTGTCTATTCTTTTTTTAATAATTTCATATCGAATATTATAGGCACCGTCTACATCAAATTGTTTTTCATCCATTCTAAATTTAATAGCCATAGGATTGCTATGTACTAAAATTAAAGAAGCTATCCTTAAGGCGCTTGGCATGCTGTCTAACAGGGCATATGCTATGTTTTCCATTTCGCACATTACTTGCAATTGCCATAAGCGCAGGTTGTGTAAATACAAAGTGTCAAATGGTTTTTTATTAGAGATAGATTGCCCAATGTACATGTTAAACTCTACGCCATCTGTATTGTAACGTTCAAAATAATGAGGAAACATTTTTTGCGCATCTTTTTGTCTTTTGTCTATAAATTTCGCTAGTTTTTCATTAATAAGCATAACACTTTCTTCATATTCCTTTCTTTTTTCATAAACAACGTTTAAATCTTTGTCTAAACGATTTATATAAATATCTACTTTTTTAGAAAGGGCTGTGTTAATGCTTTTTATATAATTAAAAACAGGATATATTTCTCGACGCAAAAAATCTAGAATATTTATCTCGTCACCTGCATTTAAATCTTCTTTCACCTCTTTTAAGAATGCAGAAACACGAAACATTAATTCGTTGTAAATGGGTAGTTCTTCTATTTTACAGGCGTCTTCTAAAACACCAATAGCGAGCGTTAATTGCGTTATTAAGTCTTCTTTAATAGCAGCATTTCTTGCAGTAGAAGAACCTGTTATATCACTTTGACCAAATAAAGGATACACATTTTTAAATATAATTTCGTCTAATTTTGCGTTTTCATTTGTTTGAGACTCTGTATAATACTTTCCTGCAGCTTTATAAAAACGCCATTTCACAGAGTTATGAATGGATGTGTAGTTTTCTTGGATGGTAGCTTCTAATACATTTTGAAGCTCTTCTGATGTTCTTTTAAAAGCTACTTCAAACACAGGAATAATATCTTTTAACTTATTTATATTTACTGAATTTAGCTCGTATGCTCTTGGAGATGCAATTTCTAATAATGCAAAATTCCCGTTCTCTTTAGATTTTATAGGTATTAAAATAATACTTTTTACGCCATATTTGTGAAGATTTTCGTAAAACGGATTTTTATTCGTGTTTTTTCCATAGGCTTCCACATCAGAGACAATAAAGGTTTCTTGTGCTACAAAAACTTTTTGATTGATGGTTTCACAAAAATAATTAGAATTACAACGAATCTCTTTTTTACCAGTAAGTATAATACTATTAGACTTGTTTGCAATCGTTTCACGAATCCTTGAGTTTTTAGAGTCAAAAATTGAATACCCAAATCTTAAATCTTTAATGCTGTAAAAATCTCTTAAGTTACGTTGCAGCTTTTCAATCAAGTTTTTGTCATCAGACAATAAATTTGCTTTGATAGAAGACAGCATTTCTTCAGAGGTAACATCAAATAGATTAAGGAGACCGAAGCCTTTAAAAATATAACTATTTATAGGGAATTTTTCTTTCCAGAGTGCTATGTTATCAAAATTATTCAGTAATTCTTTAAAATCTTCTTTTGTAATAGTTGGGGCGTTTTCTGTTGCCGTAATTTCAGAGAAATCTGCGTTAAAAGTAGCTCTATAATATTTCATAGTACCAGATTTTTTATCTGGTATATCGAAATAAAAAGGTCTTTTTAAGTCAATATTATATCCATAAATAGCTCCTAAAATAAAGGTACATGCCATAATATACATGCTTTCACTTTCGAAGTTACGCACTTGAAATTCATAATCATCACCAGCGTTATTTAAAATATTCTGAAAACGTTCTGTAAATTTAAAAGAGACAAAAGAAAAAGGAATGCTGGCAGTTTTTATTTCATTTAAAAGCAAGGGTTCTGGAAATAAAGGGTTTAACAGGAAGTCTATTTCGTTCTTATATTTTTCTAATAGTGAATAATCTGAAAAACCATCATTTAGAATTGGATGTTGCTGAGATATTTTTCTCATTTCTACAGCAGCATTATGGTATGGGTGTTTTTTATAGGCTGGTTCTGTGAACTTTTCAAAGAGATTAAAAATCTTTTGAAAAGAGATATTTAGTTGAAGTGGCAGGGCTACTTTGTTTGTTAGGCTCGTTTCTAGGATTTTCATCTTTTAAAAATTTATATTCAAATTTACGTATTTGTAATTTGATGGTCGTTTATAACAAGAATAACTTTCATTTCTGTACAAAAAATGTATAGAAATGAAAGTTATTCTTAAAGAAAAAAGGAAGCTTATTTCTGTCTAAAATAGATGGTAATTGGTACGCCAGAAAAATCGTACATATCTCTTAGTTTGTTTTCTAGGAAACGTTTGTAAGGGTCTCTTACATACTGTGGTAAATTACAGAAAAACGCAAACTGAGGCGTAAGTGTTGGCAATTGCATACAATACTTAATTTTAACAAACTTTCCTTTTGTAGCTGGAGGTGGGTAGCTTTTTACTATTTCTAGCATTGCATCATTTAACTTGCTGGTAGCTATTTTGAATTTTCTTCTTTCAAAAACTTCTACAGCACTTTCAATTGCTTTAAAAATACGTTGTTTTGTTAGTACAGAAGTAAACACAATTGGCACATCTGTAAAAGGCTCAATTTGTTTTCTAACCATGGCTTCAAAATCACGCATGGTGTTTGTTTCTTTCTCAACTAAATCCCACTTATTTATTAAGATAACAACTCCTTTTCTATTTTTTTCTGCCAACCAAAAGATACTTTGATCTTGGCCTTCAAAACCACGAGTTGCATCTACTACTAAAATAATAACATCTGCATATTCTATAGAACGCACAGCACGCATTACAGAGTAGAATTCTAAATCTTCTTTTACTTTCGATTTTTTTCTAATTCCGGCAGTATCTACTAAATTAAAATCAAATCCAAAACGGTTGTATTTTGTGTCAATAGAATCTCTTGTAGTACCTGCAATATCTGTTACAATATTTCTGTCTTTACCAATTAAAGCATTAATAAAAGAAGATTTTCCTGCATTTGGTCTCCCTACAACAGCGAACCTTGGCAAGTCTACCTTTTCTAAATCTACTTCTTCTGGCGCTGGCATTTTCAGTGCAATATCATCTAGCAAATCTCCAGTTCCACTTCCATTAATCGAAGAAATGGTATGATAACCGCCTAAACCTAAGTTATAAAATTCTACAGCATCTGCGTCTCGCATCGCGTTATCAACCTTATTAACGGTCACAAAAATTGGTTTTTTTACTTTGCGTAAAATTTTTGCAACTTCAGCATCCATAGGTGTTATCCCTTCTTCAACATCAACAACAAATACAATAATATCTGCTTCTTCAATTGCTAATTTAACCTGTTTTCTAATTTCTTCTTCAAAAACATCATCAGACCCAATACTGTAACCACCTGTGTCTATCACAGAAAATTCTTTTCCATTCCAGTCAGACTTCCCATAATGTCTATCTCTTGTAACCCCACTAACGGAATCTACAATAGCATCTCTTCTCTGTACCAATCTGTTAAAAAGCGTCGACTTTCCTACATTTGGTCTTCCTACGATGGCAACAATACTATTCATTTGTGTTCAAATTTTTTGCAAAGGTACGATTTAAGCTTTTAAGAAAGATGCTAAAAATGAAGTCTTTAAAAAACTAAAATTCTCTAAATTATTTACTGTTTTTTGCTTCTTTAAAAGTAAGTAGATATATCTTAAATGAAGCAGGGTAAATGACTGTATTTATTTCTGATTATAACCAAAACGTTTCAGCTGAATCTTGTCACTACGCCAGTTTTTATTTACTTTTACGTAGAGTTCTATGTATACTTTTTTTTCAAAGAATTTTTCTAAGTCTTTTCTAGCTTCTGCGCCTACTCTTTTTAAAGCTGCGCCTTTATGGCCAATGATAATTCCTTTCTGCGTTTCTCTTTCTACCATAATTATAGAACGGATTCTGACAATGGTTTCTTCTTCTGTAAACTCTTCTGTCTCTACCTCTACCGAATATGGAATTTCTTTCTTATAATGAATTAGAATTTTTTCTCTAATTTTTTCATTCACAAAAAAACGTTCTGGTTTGTCTGTTAATTGATCTTTTGGATAAAAAGCAGGACCTTCTGGTAACAATTCTTTTATTTTGTCAAATACAGCGGCTACATTAAATTTTTCTAAAGCAGAAATTACAAACACTTCTGCATTCGGTACTTTATTTTTCCAGTATTCTATTTTTTCTTCGACTTCATCTTGAGAAGATTTGTCAATCTTATTTAAAAGCAATATTATAGGAATTTCACTGTGAATTATTCGATGAAAGAATGCTTCATTTTTCAACTCTTTTTCGCCAACTTCTACCATATAGATTAAAATATCGGCATCTTCAAAAGCAGATTTCACAAAATCCATCATAGAAGACTGCAGTTCATAGGCAGGTTTTATAATTCCTGGTGTATCAGAAAAAACAATCTGATAATCGTCTTCATTTACAATTCCTAAAATACGATGTCTTGTGGTTTGGGCTTTCGCAGTAATGATAGATAGCTTTTCACCTACCAAAGCATTCATTAATGTAGATTTACCTACGTTAGGATTTCCTATAATATTTACAAAACCAGCTTTATGTGTCATGCTACAAAGGTAATTCCTTTTTGTATTTGATTAGAATTTAGAGCATTAAAAAATAATTAAAAAATATCAAAAAAAAGCTTGGTCTATTGTTTAGTTAATTTGTATATTTGCAGTCGGAAATAAGGGGTCGAGATTATGATTCGAAA
>Ga0222646_100373_pt1 | contig 13413 bp, 15 predicted proteins | sample AntAcemetagen293_FD_179819 | JGI IMG/M metagenome (GOLD analysis project Ga0222646, IMG submission 179819) | Saline water microbial communities from Ace Lake, Antarctica - #293 | ecosystem: Environmental > Aquatic > Non-marine Saline and Alkaline > Saline | place: Antarctica: Ace Lake | collected... | reverse complement strand
AATTAACTATATTTGTGCCACATAAATTTTATTAAATTCATAAAAAACTATGGCTAAAAAAGCAGAATTAAAAATAAATGAGTTTATGGAAATGGTTACAAAAAGAAATAACCATGAGCCAGAATTCTTACAAGCTGTTCGAGAAGTTGCGGAAACGGTAATTCCATACATCGCGAACCACGATATTTACAACGGAAAAAATATTTTATTAAGAATGGTAGAGCCAGAAAGATTAATTTCTTTTAGAGTCTCTTGGGTAGATGATGCAGGTGAAATACAAGTAAATAGAGGGTATAGAATTCAAATGAATTCTGCAATTGGGCCTTATAAAGGCGGTTTGCGTTTTCACCCCTCTGTAAATGCAAGTATCTTAAAGTTTTTGGCTTTTGAGCAGGTCTTTAAAAATTCTTTAACAACTTTACCAATGGGTGGAGGAAAAGGAGGTTCTGATTTTGATCCAAAAGGAAAATCAGACAACGAAATTATGCGTTTCTGTCACGCTTTTATGAGCGAGCTCTTTAGACATATCGGACATAATACAGACGTACCAGCCGGAGATATTGGTGTTGGAGGACGTGAAATTGGGTTTATGTTTGGAATGTATAAAAAATTAAACAACACGTTTACGGGTGTTTTAACTGGTAAAGGTGCTTCTTGGGGTGGTTCTTTAATCAGACCAGAAGCAACAGGATATGGTACGGTATATTTTGCGCAAAACATGTTATTGCGTAAAAAAGATTCTTTTGTAGGTAAAAAAGTAGTGATTTCTGGTTCTGGAAACGTAGCACAGTACGCTGCGGAAAAAGCGATAGAATTAGGAGCAACTGTCTTAACATTATCAGATTCTCAAGGATATATTCATGATGCAGACGGTATCGATTCAGAAAAGTTAAAACACGTAATGTTTATTAAAAACGAAAAACGTGGAAGAATAAGTGAATACGTAGAAAAATATCCAAACGCTAAATTTATTGCAGGAGAAAGACCTTGGTCTGTAAAATGTGATATTGCTTTGCCATGTGCAACTCAGAATGAGTTAAACGGTGCTGAAGCAAAAGCACTAATTGCAAATGGATGTATGTGTATTTCTGAAGGAGCAAATATGCCTTCTATGCCAGAAGCAATTCACGAATTTCAAAAAGCAAAAATATTATTTGCTCCAGGAAAAGCAAGTAACGCCGGTGGTGTTGCAACTTCTGGTTTAGAAATGAGTCAGAACTCATTGCGTTTAAGCTGGTCTCGTAAAGAGGTAGACGATAAATTAAAAGATATTATGGAAGATATTCATGATTCTTGTGTACAATACGGTGAAAACGAAGACGGAACAATCGATTATATTAAAGGTGCAAATATTGCAGGTTTTGTAAAGGTTGCAGACGCAATGTTGGCGCAAGGTGTTGTATAAATAGCACAAAATTTAGAGGTTAAAGTATATAAACGCATCAAATTTTTTGATGCGTTTTTTTGTAAAACTTATTTTTTAAAGGGATATTTACCAAATTTATTTTTTTATAAATGATTTTCATTTCCCTTTTTTTCTCTGGATTTTTTTTCTCCTTTGCAGGCTCTATAACGCCGAGTATGTTAAACATGACCGCTCTAAAAATTAGTTTAGAAAAAGGTAGAGAGGCGGTTAAAAAATACGCTTTAGGGGTTTCTATTGCTGCAATTCCGCAAGTAATAATTGCTGTTATTTTAACAAAGTATATTGCTGCAAATCCAACAATAATAGAGACTTTAGAGAAGGCAGGTCTTTTTGTTTTCATAGGATTGTCTTATTATTTTTACAGGGAATCTAAGAAAGGAAAAGTGAAGGCATTAGGAGTAAAATCTAAAAAAGAGCATCCGTTTTTAACAGGAGTAACTTTGTCGCTTTTAAATATGTTTGCCATTCCTTTTTTCTGCGGAATTATTGTCACTTTAGACCTCTTCAACCTTTTTAGTTTTGATATTTTACCCCTCTTATTTTTTATCTTAGGTACTGTAATTGGTACCTTTTATATTCTTTTGTTATACGGAAAGTTCGCAAAAAAAATTCAGGAAAAAACAGGAAAACTAACAAAAGATATCAATATTATTTTAGCTGTTTTAACAGGGCTGGTAGCGGTTTTTACAGGTATCAAATTATTTATTTAAAGAAGAAATGAAAATACTTAAGAACTTATTTATTGAAGGAAAACACCTCAAACCTATAGTAACAGACGTTTTTTATAAAGAAACAAGACACCCTAAAAAAGTAGTTATTTTTTGTCACGGCTACAAAGGTTTTAAAGACTGGGGCGCTTGGAACTTAATGGCAGTAGGATTTGCGAGTGCAGGCTTTTTCTTTGTAAAATTTAACTTTTCTTACAATGGAGGTACCGCTGAACAACCGATAGATTTTCCGGACTTAGAAGCTTTTGGAAATAATAATTATACCAAAGAATTAGATGATTTAGAAACTGTTTTAGATTGGGTTTCTACAAATTCTAACTATAAGAATGAAGCAGATATTAATGAGATCTCAATTATTGGACATAGCAGAGGTGGCGGAATTGTGCTGCTAAAAGCGAATGAAGATGCCCGAATTAAAAAAGTAATTTCTTTAGCTGCAGTTTCTGACATTGGTGCAAGAAGTTCTGTAATTGGTGACTTAGAGAATTGGAAAAAAAAGGGAGTTAAGTATGTTGTAAACGGCAGAACAAAACAGCAAATGCCTCATTTTTATCAGTTCTACGAAAACTTCAAAGAAAATAAAGAGCGCTTAAACATTCAAAAAGCAGTAGAAAAAATTAAGATTTCACAATTGGTAATTCACGGAGATAAAGACACTTCTATTGCTATTGATGAAGCATATAAAATTCATTCTTGGAATGCAAATAGTATTTTAGAGGTTATAGAAAACGCAGATCACGTTTTTAATGTTTCTCATCCTTGGGAAAAAGAGACAATGTCTAAAGAGTTAGAAGAGGTGATATCAATTTGTGTTAACTTCTTGAAGTAATTTTTTTAAACTATAATTAGATTTTTAACTATTATAGGACACCAAAACTTGTTATTGGGTTTTAAAAAACGCTGTTTTTATTAAATTTTTGGGGGCATCATTTAAAGAAACGTCTTGTTTTTTTAAAACACTATTATTTTAAAAATAATACAGATTCCTGGCGATTTAAGAAGAACAATAAGCCTCTTTTTTTTGTATTTTTGATAGATGGAATTGCAACCTCCTTTTCGGAAAATAATTCATGTAGATATGGATGCTTTTTATGCATCTGTAGCAGAATTAGACAATCCAGAATTAAAAGGAAAAGCAATTGCTGTTGGTGGTAGTGAAGAAAGAGGCGTCGTTTCTGCCGCCAGTTACGAAGCAAGAAAATTTGGCGTTAAATCTGCTATGAGTAGCTTTCTAGCAAAACAAAAATGCCCACATCTTATTTTTGTAAAGACAGATTTTGACCGCTACAAAGAGTTGTCTACTAAAATTAGAGAAATTTTTTACGAGTATACAGACTTGGTAGAACCACTTTCCTTAGACGAGGCGTATTTAGACGTTACGGAGAACAAGAAAGGGAATCCGTCTGCCAATGACATTGCCAGAGAAATTAGAGCACGCATTTATGAGGAAACAGGTTTGCGGGCTTCCGCAGGAATTTCGATTAATAAATTTATTGCAAAAGTAGCTTCAGACATCAACAAGCCAAACGGACAAAAAACAATCCATCCAGAAGAGGTCCTTCAGTTTTTAGCAACATTACCGGTGAATAAATTTTATGGGGTTGGTAAAGTTACCGCAGCAAAAATGTATAATTTAGGAATCTTTAAGGGCAGTGATTTAAAAAAGAAATCGGCAGAAGAATTGGTAAAATCATTCGGAAAATCTGGCACGCATTATTACAATATTGTTCGTGGAATTCATAACAGTGCCGTAAAGCCTAACAGAGTTCGTAAGTCTATTGCAGCAGAGAGAACATTCAATAAAAATCTTTCTTCTGAAATCTTTATGATTGAACGCTTAGATAAGATTGCAGATGAGTTAGAAAAACGCATGAAGAATACAGATACCCGCGGAAAAACAATTACCTTGAAGATTAAATATTCAGATTTTACGCAACAAACAAGAAGCAAAACAAAAGCAAATTTTATGCAGACAAAAAAGGAGTTTTTTCCTGTGGTAAAAGAACTTTTGTATCAAGATAAATTAGTGAATTCTGTTCGTTTATTGGGCCTGTCTTTTGGAAATTTAAATACGGAAGAGGTCGTTCCGTTTTGGGTACAGTTGCAATTTGAGTTTTAACAAAATTTAAACGAATAGGAGGTGGTCATTCAGATAAAGAAAAGAATGAACGATGAGGAACCTGCTAAATTATGTGAATGTTGGTTCGGGAGCTAAAAAAAGTTTGTTTTGAATGGGACGAAAAAAATAAAATGGACATAAAAACAATAAGAACTAATTCAGAAAACAAAGATTTTATTAAATTGATAAAAGAGTTAGATGCCTATTTAAAAATCATGGATGAAGAGGAACATGATTTTTACAATCAGTTTAATAGCACCGCCTTTCTAAAGGAAGTTGTTGTTATGTATGTTGCTGAAATTGCCGTGGGTTGCGGGGCGATTAAAAAGTTTGATCACGGTACTGTGGAAGTGAAAAGAATGTTTGTTTCTTTAGATAATAGAGGAACTGGAGTGGCTCAAAAAATACTTCAAGAATTAGAAACTTGTGCGAAAGATTTGGGGTATAAAAAAGGCATACTAGAAACAGGAGTAAGACAAGTGGAGGCTATAAAATTTTATAAAAAGAGAGGGTATAAAATCATTCCAAATTATGGCCAATACCAAGGAATGGAAAATAGTATTTGTTTTGAAAAAAGATATGAATTATAGTTATTGGGAATTAAAAGAGTGGTTTACCAATATCGATTTTACGATTGTTGGCAGCGGAATTGTGGGGTTAAATTGTGCTTTAGAATTGATAAAAATCCATCCGAGAGCAAAGATTATAATTCTTGAAAAAGGAATGTTGCCGCAAGGCGCAAGCACAAAAAACGCAGGTTTTGCTTGTTTTGGAAGCCTTTCTGAATTGATAGACGATTTAAGTTCGCATACGGAGCAAGAAGTATATAATTTGGTCGAAAATCGTTGGAAAGGGTTGCAGTTACTGCGAAATAATTTAGGAGATAAAAACATCGATTTTCAACAAAATAAAGGTTTTGAGCTGTGTGATTCTGAAACTTTTTTTGAGGAGTGTATTTTAAAAAAAGAAGATATTAATAATTTATTAAAACCGATCTTTAAGAAGGACGTTTTTTCAGTTTCTGACAATACGTTTAATTTTAAAAAAGTACACAATAGATATATTGTTAATAATTTTGAAGGCCAAATAGATACCGGTAAAATGGCTTATGAATTACTGTATAAAGTACAGACATTAGGCGTTAAAATTTTAAATAATATTACTGTTGAAAATTATACAGAAGCCAACACAAATATTGAAATAACAACAGATAAAATTACTTTTAAAACAACTAAACTTTTTATCGCAACCAATGGTTTTGCAAATAAGTTATTAGAAGAAAAAGTTCAACCAGCAAGAGCACAAGTACTCATCACAAAACCAATTAAAAACTTACAAATAAAAGGAACCTTTCATTTAGACAAAGGGTACTATTATTTTAGAAATATAGACAATCGAATTTTGTTAGGAGGCGGAAGAAACCTTGATTTTAAAACGGAAGAAACCGCAGAATTTGGGCAAACAGCCCTTATTCAAAATGAATTAGAAAATATTTTAAAAACGACTATTTTACCAAATACTCCTTTTGAAATTGAACACAGATGGAGTGGAATTATGGGTGTTGGAAATCAGAAAAAAGCCATTGTAAAACAAGTTTCTAACCAGGTGTTTTGCGGAGTTCGTTTGGGCGGAATGGGTGTTGCAATTGGCAGCTTGGTGGGTAAAGAATTAGCAGAATTAATACATGAATAGAGAAGCTTCAACATTTGATGTAATTATAATTGGTGGAGGCTTGGCAGGCTTATGCAACGCAATTCACTTATCTAAACTAGGTAAGAAAGTTTTATTAATTGAGAAAAATGAATACCCGAAACACAAAGTTTGTGGGGAGTATATTTCAAATGAGGTTTTACCATATTTAGACTTTTTAGAGGTAAACCCGTTTGATTTTGGAGCCGTAAAAATTAAGAATTTTGAATTATCTACTAGAAAAAATAATATTATTTCTGCAAAGTTGCCCTTGGGTGGTTTCGGGATTTCTAGGTATACACTAGATCTTGCTTTGGCAGAAAAAGCAAAAGAAAACAAGGTTGTAATTTTACAGGATGCTGTTTTAAACGTTACCTTTTTAGAGGATATTTTTCAAGTAGAAACAAAACAAAATAACATTTTTACTTCAAAAATTGCCATTGGTGCCTTTGGGAAACGCTCTTTGTTAGATATAAAAATGGAGCGAAATTTTATTCAAAAAAAAGCACCTTATTTGGGTGTTAAAATTCATGTAAAAGGAGCTTTTAAAGAAGACTTAGTAGCACTTCATAATTTTAAAGGGGGCTATTGTGGAGTTTCTAAGGTAGAAAATGGCGCCATTAATTTGTGTTATATTACCAACTATACCTCTTTTAAAAAGTATAAAAACATTGCAGATTTTCAAGAGCAAGTTGTTTTTAAAAACAGATTTTTAAAAGAAATATTTGAGAATTCTGAAGCTACTTTTGAAAAACCGTTAAGTATTAGTCAAATATCATTTGAAACCAAAAAGGCCGTAGAAAACCATGTTCTAATGTGCGGCGATGCTGCAGGAATGATTCATCCACTTTGTGGAAACGGCATGAGCATGGCCATTCAATCTGCGCAGTTGGCGTCTAAATTGATTCTAAATTACTTCAATGGTGAAATTGAGACAAGAAAAGAATTAGAAAAACAATATCTTAGTGAGTGGAAAAGAAAATTTAGTTTGCGTTTAAAAGCGGGTCACTTCATCGCAATGTTATTTAGAAAAGACAGGATTGCGTCGTTTTTATTACAAATTTTAAAGAAGCTTCCTTTTTTATTACCCATAATAATTAAGCAAACTCACGGCAAACCAATGAAGATATAATGGATTTTTTTATCAGCACAAAAAGCAGAACAGACAAAGAAGAATTAATGGACGATTTTTCTATTGGTGGCGATTTATTGCGCGATACTTTAGATAAATTAGAAAACATCAATCGTTGGCTGGGTGGAAACTTAATGACGGTAAAGTCACTAAAAAAAGTATTAAGTAATCACCCAAAAGAACAAGAGGTAGTCATTGCAGATATTGGTTGCGGGCATGGAGATATTTTACGAGATGTTGCCAAATTCGGACGAAAAAATGGGTATAAAATGAAGTTGATTGGGATAGATGCAAATCCGACTGCCATTGCGTACGCAAATGAACTATCAGCGGAGTTTCCTGAAATAAGTTTTAAAACGGAAGACATTTTCTCTGATAAATTTAAAAACAGAGAATTTGATGTGGTGTTAGCAACGTTGTTTCTGCATCATTTTAAAGAGCCGCAGTTGGTTTCATTTCTAAAAAACACCTTAAAACAAACAAAAATTGCAGTTATAGTAAATGACTTACACAGGCATAAATTGGCTTATTATCTGTTTATGTTATTGTCCGCTTTCATAAAAAACAAGATGATTATTGAAGATGGATTGACATCTGTTTTAAGAGGATTCAAGAGAAATGATTTGGAGAGAATCTCAAAAAAATTAAAAGTAAAAGCACAAATCTCTTGGAAATGGGCGTTTCGTTTTCAATGGATTTTAAAGGAGTAAAGTAGCGAAACTATCGCGATAATTATTTGTAAAAATGTTTGTAATAAATAAAGAAAAAGAATCTTTGAAAAATCTTCTGGGAATCTCTGCGAAAGACTATAAAATATGAAAGTAAAAATAATAGCTGTTGCAAAGCAGCTTCCAAAATATTATCGAGAAACAAAAGACATTATACCTTTTGTAAAATTATGGATGCAAGATCAAGATGAACGTTTTCAAAGAAAAGTTACTAAACTTTTTGAAGGTGCGGGTGTTGACAAGCGGTATTCCATTATGGATCCAGAAGAAGTTTTTGTAGCTACCTCTTTCGAAGAGAAAAATAACATTTACGCAAGAGAGGTTGTCATTTTAGGAGAACAGGCGCTTAAAAAATCTTTAGAAAAAGCAAATTTAAAAGCAGTGGATATTGATTATATTATTACGGTAAGTTGCACCGGTATTATGATTCCGTCTATGGATGCATATTTGATTAATTCATTACAAATGAAACAAGATATTGTGCGTTTGCCAGTTACAGAAATGGGCTGTGCTGCGGGTGTTTCTGGTATTATTTATGCAAAGAATTTTTTGAAGGCGAACCCAAATAAACGAGCGGTGGTAATTGCAGTAGAAGCACCAACGGCAACGTTTCAATTAGACGATTATTCGATGACAAACATTGTAAGTGCTGCTATTTTTGGTGACGGAGCATCGGCGGTAATTTTGTCTTCTTACGAAGAAGATGAAGGCCCTGCTATTATAGATGAAGCCATGTATCATTTTTACGATGCCACAAATATGATGGGCTTTAATTTGGTAAATACAGGTTTACAAATGATTTTAGACAAGGAAGTTCCGAAGAAAATTTCAGATCATTTTCCGGCAATTGTGCATCCTTTTTTAGAAAGAAATAATTTGACAATCGAAGATGTAGATCATTTAATTTTTCATCCAGGAGGAAAAAAAATTGTGCAAACGGTTGAAGATTTATTTGGGGTTTTAGGAAAAAACATAGACGATACAAAAGAGGTGTTACGTTTGTATGGAAATATGTCTAGCGCAACGGTTTTATACGTTTTAGAACGTTTTATGGATCGAAACCCAGCCAAAGGAGAAAGAGGCTTAATGTTAAGTTTTGGACCTGGATTTTCTGCGCAACGTATTTTATTAGAGTGGTAAAATTATTAAAATGAATCAACAACAAATTATAAAAAACCTTCCGTACCAAGCACCTTTTTTGTTTGTTGATGAACTTACAGAGATTTCTGAAAATGGCATTTCGGGAAATTATACTTTTAAAGAAAACGCCTTTTTTTATGAAGGCCATTTTAAGGAAAACCCAATAACACCAGGTGTTATTTTAACGGAAACCATGGCACAAATTGGTGTTGTTTGTTTAGGAATATTTTTACTACAAGATAAAATTTCAACAACCAAAAAACCACAAGTAGCCTTAACATCTAACGTGGTTGATTTTTATGTACCTGTATTACCAAATGAAAAAGTAAGGGTAATTTCAGAAAAGGAATATTTTAGATTTAACAAGCTAAAGTGTCGTGTAAAAATGATAAATGCTAAAAATGAATTGGTTTGTAGGGGAACTATTTCTGGAATGATCATCGCAAAATAGAGACTGAAATGAATTTATCAGAAGTTAAAAACAGAGTTGTAATTACCGGTTTAGGAGTTGTGGCGCCCAATGGCGTTGGTTTGCCAGCGTTTACAAATGCGATAAAAACAGGAACTTCAGGAATTACGTATCATCAGCATTTAAAAGAGAAGGGCTTTTCTTGCTGTATTGGCGGAATTCCAATTATTTCAGAAGAAAAAAAATTAGCATATTTATCACCGTTACAAATGCGTGGGTTTAACAGCACCTCAATTTTATACGGTTGTATGGCAGGAATAGACGCCTGGAAAGACGCCGGTTTTTCTATAGATGAAAATTCTGAATTAGATTACGATTCGGGGTTAATTTTTGGAACGGGAACTTCTGGAATAGAAAAGTTAAGAGAGGCTATTTATAAAATAGACGACCAGAATGTAAGACGCTTAGGAAGTACTTCTGTGGTGCAAACAATGGCAAGTGGCATCTCTGCGTATTTAGGCGGAATTTTAGGTTTCGGAAATCAGGTGACCACAAACTCTTCTGCTTGCACAACAGGTACAGAAGCTCTGTTATTGGGTTTTGAGCGTATTAAAAATGGAAAAGCAAAACGAATGTTGGTGGGTAGCTCTAGCGATAGTAGTTTGTATACCTGGGGCGGATTTGATGCAATGCGTGTGATGTCTTATAAGCACAATGAAACACCAGAAAAAGGATCGAGACCCATGAGTGCAACTGCCGCAGGCTTTGTTCCAGGAAGTGGTGCAGGAGCACTGGTTTTAGAGTCTTTAGAAAGCGCATTAGAAAGAAAAGCGACTATTTATGCAGAGGTTTTGGGTGGAAACATCAATTCTGGCGGACAAAGGAATGGGGGTACTTTAACTGCTCCAAATTCAGAGGCGGTTCAGAAATGTATTACAGATGCACTCTTGGATGCTGGAATTAAAGCTTCAGAAATTGCCGTGATTAATGGGCATCTAACAGCAACCTCCAAAGACAGTTTAGAGATAGAAAATTGGACAAAAGCACTGCAAAGAAAAGGAAGTGATTTCCCATATATTAATTCTTTAAAATCGATGGTTGGACATTGTTTGGCCGCTTCTGGTGCAATAGAGTGTGTAGCTGCTGTTTTACAAATAAAAGAGCAGTTTGTGTTTCCAAACATTAATTGCGAGGATGTACATCCAGAAATTACAGCTTTAATTGCTAAGGATAAAGTTCCGATAAAAATGATGGAGAAAAACATCCCTATTTTAGCAAAAGCAAGTTTCGGCTTTGGAGATGTAAATGCCTGTGTTCTCTTTAAAAAATATTCAAAATAAGATGAAAAAAGAAGAAATTATATTAAAATTAACAACTATTGTAAAGCCTTATGTTCAAAATGAAGAAGGTTTTAAAAACTTAAATGAGGACACTGATTTTATAAATGATCTAGAAATAAATTCTGCAAACTTAGTAGACATTATTTTAGATGTAGAAGACGAGTTTAAGATAGAAATAGACAACGATTCTATGGAGAAAATGCTCTCTGTAAAAGCAACTGTAGAGATCATACAAACAAAAATAAATGCATAATATTGGCAATGATATTGTAGATTTAAACCTTGCGAAGACCCAAAGTAATTGGCAGCGAAAAGGTTTTTTAGAGAAACAATTCACCCAAAAAGAGCAGCGCGAAATTTTAAATTCTGAAAATCCGTTTTTAAAGGTTTGGTTGTTCTGGTCTATGAAAGAAGCTGCTTATAAATGTTACACTCAGAAGTTCGAAGCACGTTTTTTTGCACCTCAAAAATTTGAATGTAGTTTAACTTCTGAAGAAATAGGAAAGGTTGTTTTTAAAGGGAATGTGTTTTACACAACGTCTTTTTTTAATGCACTTTATGTGTATACAACAGCAAGAGAAACGAAAGAAAAAGTAGCGATTTTTTCTGCAGTGGGTTTGCCAAATACAATAGATTCAGATTTAAAAATTAAACTTGCATTAGCAATAGGTGTTCCATCAGAAGCCATAGAAAAAAGAAAAACGTTTATTGGTGCGCCACTTTTTTATCATCGAGAAGAATTAGTAACACCATCGTGTTCTATTTCTCATCATGGAAATTACGGAGCCTTTGCATTTACCTTAGAAAATAAATTTTAAAAATAAATAAATGAGGTCATGAAATTAAAAATAATACTATTGCTATTGCTTTCTGGCACTTTTGTTAGTTTTTCACAAGCGTTGTTTCAGAATAAAACAGCCTCTGAAATTACATTTAAAATAAAGAATTTTGGTTTAAATGTAGACGGTATTTTTAAGGACTTTACAATTTCGAGCAACTTTAACTCGGCCAATATAAATGCTTGTTTTTTCAAGGCAGAAATTAGCGTAAACTCAATCTTTACAGATTCTGAAGGCAGAGACAAACACTTGTTAGAATCAGATTATTTTGATGCGGAAAAACACCCTAAGATGGTATTTGAATCTACAGTAATCGAAAAAACAACAAATTCGAACTACCTATTAAAAGGTTTTTTAACCATTAAGGGAGTTAAAAAAAGAGTAGAAACCGTTTTAGAGGTTCTAGAATCAAAATTAGAAGTAAGGTTGCTTGCTAATTTTTCACTAAATCGAAGAGATTTTAGAGTTGGAGATAATAGCTTTGTGCTTTCTGATCAAGTGAATATTAAAATGATATATGTTGCAACTAAAAATTAAGGAAGCGCTTTTTGAGCAATGTGAGGTGTTTGTAAATAAAAGGTTGTATAACATTGAAAACGTAATTTCTTCGAATCAAAAAGCATTGCAATCTGAGACGAAGAGTTCTGCAGGCGATAAGCATGAAACCGGCCGTGCGATGTTGCAATTAGAAATGGAAAAAGCAGGACAGCAGTTGGCAGGTATTGTTCAAATGAAAGAAATTTTAGCAAAAATGAACATTTCAAAAACATCAAAAAACGCCTGTTTAGGGAGCCTTATTCTTACAGAAAAAGCATGCTATTTTTTAAGCATTTCTGCGGGACAACTAGTTGTTGAAAATAAAGTTTATTTTGCGATTTCGGTGTCCTCTCCAATTGGTAAATTGTTGCTAGGCAAACAAGAAAAAGAGGTGATTTCTTTTAATGGGAACCCAATTGTAATTAATGAGATTTTTTGAATTTAGACAGGGGTTTTCCTAATGCTTTGTTATTCGTTTTTTAATCTGTTACTTTTTGCATGAGCCATTCTAGCGGTCCTTGTTTTTTATATTTTCTCCATACGACTGCAAAGAGTACACATAATAAACTAAACCCTAAGGCATAAATTACTGAAAATTCAACAGTATAATTCCCCATTTTAGAAGGAGCAATTACTTCAACAATTCCCATTCCTATAATAACGTGCGCAACATAAAAAGTCAGTGCCAGTTGCCCTGTTTTGTTTAAAGCATCAATGATGATGTTGTCTTCAAACTTCTTTGCAATTAGAATGCAAGCTGAAATTATAGCAAAAGCAACGGCAACTCCGTTGAACATATATATTGGCAATGGTGGCATAGGATTGGTTCCTAAAATTTCAGTGAATTCTTGTACAAACTTTTTATTTCCTTCTGACAAAAATGAAACGGAAACAGCAGACAATGCCTGAATGAAAATGAAAGCGATGGCGCTTGTCCAGCATATTTTTTTTATGAATTTGTGGTTGTGTAGATCTTGTTTTCCAAACCAATAGCCGAACAATAGAAATGAAGACCAAGGTATTACGGGGTGAAAGCCATTAAAAAAGAGGCTTCTCATGAATCCGTTAAGTGTCCAAAAACCTTGGTATTCTAATGTTTCAAAATTCCAACCTGTTTCAAAATCCCAAAAAGTTAAAAGTATTGGAAAAGCGATAATTATTGAAAGAGCGGTAATTATAATTGTTTTCTGACTACTAGACAAAAGCAAGAGTGCAATACCCATGTATACGCCATAAAAATGCAGAATATCTGCAGGCCAAATGACCACATAAGAAACGCCGACAATGAATAGAAATAAGGCTTTTTTTAGAATTCTATTTCGAACA
>Ga0222646_100367_pt1 | contig 13541 bp, 13 predicted proteins | sample AntAcemetagen293_FD_179819 | JGI IMG/M metagenome (GOLD analysis project Ga0222646, IMG submission 179819) | Saline water microbial communities from Ace Lake, Antarctica - #293 | ecosystem: Environmental > Aquatic > Non-marine Saline and Alkaline > Saline | place: Antarctica: Ace Lake | collected... | reverse complement strand
TTTACTTGCTGTATTGCAATCATCCCAACAATTGCATTTAAAGTTCCTGCTTCTTCACAATTAGGAATGTCTGTTGCTATTTCTGGGAAAGCATCTCTTAAATTTGCGGAATAGCTTCCGTCTTCTTGCTGCACATTAAAAGTAGCAACATACCCATCAAACTTGTACAAAGAACCGTATACTAAAGGTTTATTTGCAATAACACAAGCATCATTTAACAAGTATTTTGTTGGTAAAGAATCGGTTCCATCCACAACAATATTGACGTTTTCAATGAACTCAAAAACATTTTCTTTTGTAATTGGCTGGTTGGTATAACTTACTTCAGTAAATACCGCTCTCTTTTTTATAAATGTTGACAAGACTGCTGCTTTCGGTTTGTCTATGTCCTCTAAACTATAAAAAACTTGACGGTGCAAATTAGAAACCGCTACAGTATCAAAATCTATCAAATGTAATTTTCCAATGCCACTTGCTGCTAAATACACCGCAATCGGACTTCCCAAACCGCCACAGCCCACTACCAAAACGGAAGCATCTTGTAGTTTTTGTTGCCCAACTTCACCTATTTCTTTTAAGGTGAGTTGGCGTTTAAAAAGCTCGTTTTTTGTTGGTTTCATTTTAATTCTTGAATCTCCCTTTTAGCATCCTCAAACGCTTCGGGCGTATTTATATTTCTAATGAAGTCATCCTCGATTTCTACAATCTCTACATCCGAATTAATGAGCATTTTACGCGGACAAGAATATCCTTGTGCTAAATACTGCAACAAAATAGGATATGCTTTTGGCTCATAAATTGTAATTAAAGGCTCTACAAACTCCTTGTTTTTTCCTTTAATTGCTGTGGCAACTTTACTTGGGTTTCTATTTTTTAACAGCAGTTGAATGATTTTATCATTCACAAAAGGAACATCTGTTGCCAGCACAAACCAAGCTGCATTTGGGTCTCTCTGAAACGCAGAACAAATGCCACCAAATGGCCCTAAATTTAGAAACTTATCTGAAATTTCTTCGCTATTCTCTGAGGAATCTTCAACAGAGTAATACGTTTCTAAATTGCTATTTTCTAACAATTCTCTCGTTATTTCTTTTTGAGGTTTTCCAAAATAGTTCAGCTCAGCTTTATCTGTTCCCATTCTTGTGCTTTTTCCGCCCACTAAAACCAATCCTTTTACAGGTGCGCTTTTTTCTTGAATAAGCGTACGAATATGATTTGAAATTCCATCCAAATTATCTATTGCATAACAAGCCTTGCTTTTAATAGCTGGATATTTCTCCTCCAAAAAAGAAAAATATTCGATATCTTTTGTCAGTTTAACTATAAACTGAATGTTATCTAACTGTTCTAATCTTTTTAAAACGGAAGCCTCTTTTACTGCATCTAAAACTAAAATTTGTTTTGCCCCTTGATAATGATTTCCGTTGATAAGCACACAATCAAATTGCGCAAAATCTAACCGTTGCTGAAACTTATTTACCTTTCCTGTAGTAGTTATTTGAACATTGCCTTCGTGATGAAACACAAACTCAGATACCTTATTTTCCTGCACCTTTTTTGCGTGCGATGCATCAAAATAAGCGAGTTTATAGTTGGATAATTTACTGGAAACTTTAGAAACTAAATCAGAGATATTGTTGCAATTTGTACCCAAAATTGAAATTTCATTGGATGCGAAATTGTCATTATTTCGTCTTTCTAAATTTGTGTGTTTTATGTGTTTAGACATTTTTAATATCAGATTTTCCTCCTGTTTTTTCTACCAATTTCACTTCTTTTATCACCATTTTTTGATGGATGCTTTTACACATGTCATAAATAGTTAAACAGGTAATATTTGCACCTGTTAGTGCTTCCATTTCTACGCCAGTTTTTCCTTCAATAGTGACTTTACACAGCACCTCTATATGTTCAGAATCTATAATTTTTATATCAATATCCACGCCATTAATCAATAATGGATGGCACATAGGTATTAATTCCGAGGTCTTTTTTACCCCTTGAATTCCTGCAATAATTGCCGTTTGAAAAACAGGCCCTTTTTTAGTAATTGGTTCCTCATTTTTGAAATGGGAAATTATTTCTGAACCTAAAAACATCGTTGCTTTTGCAATGGCTGTTCTTTTGGTAATTTTCTTATCAGAAACATTGACCATTTTAGGATTTCCTTTAGGGTTTAAATGACTAAATTCACTCATTATCTATATTTTATTATCGGATACACTTCTCCCTTTTTAAACTCAATTTTATCACTTGGTAACTGAATAAAAGCATCTGCCTTTACCAAACTAGCCAAATCTCCAGAACCATTTCCAACAATTGGATACGCCATTAATTGACCTTTTTCACTTGTAAGTTTCACTTGCAAGAAGTACGTTAAATTTGGCTTAAAACTGACATCCTTCGCTAAAATAGCGGTTTCTTCTTTAACTTCTAACCCTACTGATTTATAATACCAAGGATAAAAATACGCCAAACAATTTACAAATGTCGAAATGGGGTTTCCTGGAAAACTAAAGACAATGGTCTTTTTATCCCTATTTTCACTCCCACCCTGATGCATCATACTTAGGGCTGCTGCGTATCCAAACCAAAAAGGTTTTCCTGGTCTCTGTGCTACTTTGTGAAACCGTTTTTCAACCCCTAATTCTTCAAAAACTTCTGGCAGAAAATCATACTTCCCTTTACTTACTGCGCCGCTAAAAAGCAACACATCATATGCTTTTAAATACGCTGCTATTTTCGCCTTTAAAATAGGTTTGTCATCTGTAATATGGGCAGTTTCGGAAGGAATGTTTAGTCTTTCTAATAAAGAAACTAAGGTAAATACATTGCTTCTTCTAATTTGATGTGCTAACGGCATTTCAGCGACACCAACCAATTCATCCCCAGTAGAAACGATCATTACTTTTGGCTGTCTTGCAACCTTTACAACCGATTTACCTACAGTGGCTAAAACACCTATTTCTGCTGCTGATATGATTGTGTTTTTTTGAATTAACAACGCTCCAGACTTCCCATCTTTTCCTTTTGTATGGATGTTCTGACCTTTACTTATAATATCTATAGTAATGGTTGCAATTCCGTTATCAATCGCTACATCTTCATATCTAATTACCGTATTTGCATTGTTTGGTAAAACTGCACCTGTCATCACTTCAATACAATTTTCGGAATCTAAAAGTGTTATTTGTTCGCTTCCTGCAGCCTGAATTCCTTCTATTTTAAAAGCTCTTTGTCCATTTGCGAATGCTGCAAAATCAATGACAATGCCATCCATAGAAACCCTATTGAACGGCGGAAAATCTCTGTCTGCAAAAATTTCTTCCTTTAAAATACTACCAACAGATTTTAAAAACGGAATTTCTTCAATCCCAAAATCTTGGGCTGAATTTAAAACGATTATTAAGGCCTCTTGTGCAGATATCATTTTTTTAGCATATATATAATTAACTAGACTGTACTATTAAACTTCTTTACCCTCCAATAGTACTCATGCTCTCAGAAGCAGCTCCGTCTTCACGATTTGCCTCTGCAATAAAACCATTTGCTGGTTTCTCTTTCACTAAAGATAAGAAAAGCGCTTTTAAATCTTCATTAGAAGCCCCTTTTCGCATAAAATCTCTTAGATTAAAAACACCGTCATCAAACAAACAATTCTTAAAAGTACCAGTAGATGTAATTCTAATTCGGTTGCAGTTGTTGCAAATAGTTCTGGTAAATGCAGGAATAATTCCCACAGTTCCTAAGTGGTTCTCAATAGAATAATTTCTTGAAGTAGATGATTTTTCTGACACCAGTTCTTTCACATCAAACGCGGTTTTAATCTCGTTTAAAATCCTGTTAAACGTCCAGTTTTCTTCCATTTTACGCTGGCCTTTTCCATTAAAAGGCATTTCTTCAATAAAGCGTACTGCTACATTTTTATCTTTTGTAAATCTTACAAAATCGACAATCTCATCTGTATTAATACCAGATTGTACTACTATATTTAGTTTTAAGTTTAAACTACTTTTTTCAAGCAATTCTAATGTTTTATAGACTTCAGAAAACGCGTCTCTTCTTGTAATTTTGGCAAATTTTTCTCTACTTAAACTGTCAATACTTAAGTTGATATCTTTTACTTTTCCTAATTTTTCAATACGATCAATATGTTGCGAAATTAATGCGCCGTTGGTGGTAATATTAATCGCTTCTAACAAATCGTTGTGAGACAACATTTCTAAAAAGCCTACAAAATCTTTACGCACAAAAGGTTCGCCACCGGTTAAACGCACTTTGCGAACACCCAATTCTGTTAATACACGAATTAAGCGGTACATTTCTTTAAAGGTGAGTAACTCTTGTCTTGGTACAATATCTATTCCTTGAGCGGGCATACAGTACTGGCAACGTAAATTACAACGGTCTGTAACTGCCAAGCGCACATACTCCATTTGTCGTCCAAAATTATCTACTAATTTGCTCATTTAATTTGGTAATTTTTTATTGCATAGCCCATATATGAACGCTCCTAAAAGTGCTCCTACTAACAAAATCAATGCAGGAATTAACTCGAAGCCTAGAATTATAAAAATAGGTGCAGCACAAGCTCCTGAAATTCCCCAACCTAAACCAAATAGGGTTCCTCCTAAAAGGGTGCTTATAATTCCTTTTTTCTTTGGTTTGGGTGCAATTTTATTCCCGTTGATATCCTTTATTTTTCCGCTTTTAAACAGTTGCATAAAAACCATTGAAATTAAAACTGCACTGCCAATAACGCCAAACATGTGAAAGGATTGGAAGGTAAACATTTCATAAAAACGATACCAAGAAATGGCTTGCGCTTTACTTAAAACGATTGCGAAAAAAATTCCTAATATTAAAAATCTGCTGTTTTTCATAATTAAAATAGTACAGGAATTAAATACCAAGTTGCAATAATACCTCCGATAAAAAAGCCGATTACAGCTAATAAAGAAGGCAATTGCAAACTACTTAAACCTGTAATTGCGTGCCCAGAAGTGCATCCACCAGCATAACGTGTTCCAAAACCAATAAGCACTCCGGAAACTAAAAGAATTAAGAATCCTTTGATTGATGAAAATGCTTCTACCCCAAAAATTTCATTGGGGAAATACTGATTTCCACCATTTGAAAATCCTAAATCAGCTAACTCTTGCACCGTTTTTGGATTTAAATCGATGGCTTGATTCGGAATTAAATAAATAGCAGCAATAAAGCCACCAATAATTAATCCGATGACAAATAGCAAAGCAAAATCGCGTTCTTTCCAATCTTTCTTAAAATAATCTGAAACTTTTCCTGCACCCGCCATGGTGCACAATGTTTCAAAATTTGTTGAAGCTCCAAAATTCTTTCCAAAATAAAAGTATAAAAGCAAAGAAATTGCTATTAATGGACCGCCAACATACCAAGGCCAAGGTTCTAATATAAAATCCATTTTTATAAATGTGTTTTTAAATAATTAATAATTAATTTTGTTGCACCAAGATGGTGTTCTATGTATTTTTTATTGATTACTCCCGTTAATTTTCGGAAACTTACATCTTGTTTTAAATGCACAAGCACTGCTGTAAATTCTTGTTGATTCTTTATGGAAATACACCCGCCTATTTTTACCAAATCTACCGCTTCTTTAAATTTGTCGTATTTATTTCCAATCACTACAGGAATTCCAAAAGTTGCGGGTTCTAAAATATTATGTAAACCCGTTTTTAAACCTCCACCCACATATGCAAGGTCTGCAGCAGCGTATATCTTTGTTAAAATACCAATAGTATCAATAATAAAAACCTGATTATTTGATAAATTTTCACCTTCTTTTTTAGAATATATACCTGTTTTTTTATGAATGGATTTTTTCAATTCTAAAATTGCGGCAGGTTTTATATTATGTGGTGCAATGATAAATTTCTCATCTTCCGTTGCTTTAGTATTGATATAGTCTACCAACAATTCTTCATCTTCTTTCCAGGTACTTCCAGCAACAATTGTGTATGTATTGTCTTTAAATTCGTTTATAAAATCCAACGAATTATTTTGTTTTAAAATTTCCGAAACTCTATCAAATCGGGTATCTCCTGCAACCGTTACATTTGTAAAATTAATACTACTTAACAATTCTTTAGAAGTATCATCTTGTACAAAAAAGTGATGGAACGCGGCTAAAGACTTTTTCATAAAGCCACCATAGCTCTTAAAAAATAATTGATTTTTCCTTAGTATTCCAGCTACTAAAAGAGTCTTAATTTCTTTCTTTTTTAGTTCATTTAAGAGATTTGGCCAAAATTCATACTTTATAAAAATAGCTATAACTGGATTTACTTCTTGAATAAACTTTTGTGCATTTGCTTTTGAATCTAAGGGTAAATAGCAAACAACATCTGCTAAATTATAATTCTTTCTTACCTCATAACCAGAAGGAGAAAAAAAAGTAACTAAAATTTTATAGTGTTTGTATTGCTTTTTTAATGCTTCAATAAGTGGTCTTGCTTGTTCAAACTCGCCCAAAGATGCAGCGTGAAACCAAATTGTTTTTTCATTTTTTAACGCACTTAATTTAAAGAATGTTTCTTTTCTGCCAGCAACAAAAAGTTTTATTTTTTTGCTGAATAAAGCAATTAAAGGCAAGAATATAGCCGCTAAAAAAATAGCAAATTGATATACTAATTTCATAAAAGTAAAAATACAAAACGGAATGTTCTAAAACGAAAAAAAGCACTAACAAATAAATGTTAGCACTTTTTTATATTTTTTAAACCTTAGCTTCCTAAGCTTCAAATGGTGTTATAGAAACGTAAGACCTATTGTCTTTTTTCTTTCTGAATTCCACTACTCCATCAACCTTTGCGTGTAAAGTATGATCTTTACCCATGTAAACGTTTTCTCCTGGATTGTGTGTTGTACCTCTTTGACGAACAATAATATTACCTGCTATTGCAGCTTGTCCTCCAAATATTTTTACTCCTAGTCGTTTCGATTCTGATTCTCTACCATTCTTCGAACTTCCTACTCCTTTTTTATGTGCCATGATGTTATGGTTTTAAAATTTGTAAATTCTTATTTAGTTAAAGCTTCGATTAATTCTGCTTTCTTTAAAGAAGTATATCCAGAGATACCTTGTTCTTTCGCTAAAGCCTTTAATTCTGCAACAGTCATCCCACTTAAATCGCTAGATACCGCTGCCGCTTTTGGAGCTTCTACTTTTGGAGCTTCTGCTTTTATTTCTGCTTTTTTAGGAGCAGCTTTTTTAGCACCAGATGCAGTAATAGATTCGATTTGAATCTCAGTTAAAGCTTGTCTATGTCCATTTTTCTTAATGTAACCTTTTCTTCTTTTCTTTTTGAAAACGATTACTTTATCGCCTTTTAAATGACCTAAAATTTTTGCCGTTACTTCGGCTCCTTTTATAGCTGGGGCGCCAATTGATATGGTTCCATTGTCTGAAAGTAAAAAAATGGTATCAAAAGTTACTTTTGATCCTTCTTCTCCTTTTAAACGGTGAACATATACCTTTTGGTCTTGTGCTACTTTAAACTGCTGCCCTGCTATCTCTACGATTGCGTACATACTATTTGTTTTGCGTATTACTACTAGTTAATTCACTTTCTCTACTGAAAATGAGGATGCAAATATACATCTTTTTTAGAGAGCTGCAACATTGCTTCAAAAAAAATAAAAAGGTTAAAATCAATGGAATAAATAGTTTTTTATTTCCAAAGTATTCCAATGCTTCCTTTCTTTAGAAAGTATTAAGTGATTCTTGTTAATTTCTGTTAATTCTTGTAACAAACAAAAATAATCACGTCTTATTGTTTAAATTCGTATAAACTAAACAAAAAATAAATGAAAAAAAGTATTTTAACACTGGCCTCCGCTCTGTTGCTTGCAGTCTCTGCAAATGCACAAAAAGTTGAATTTGAGGAGTACAAATTAGACAACGGCATGCATGTAATATTGCACCAAGACACCGCTGCCCCAGTAGTAGTAACTTCTGTAATGTACCACGTCGGTGCAAAAGATGAACAACCTGGTAGAACAGGAATGGCTCATTTCTTTGAACATTTGTTATTTGAAGGAACAAAAAATATTGGTAAAGGTGAGTGGTTTAAACTCGTTTCCTCTAACGGTGGAAAAAATAATGCGAATACTACAGATGATAGAACTTACTATTACGAGATCTTTCCCTCGAATAAGTTAGAATTAGGACTGTGGATGGAATCTGAGCGCTTATTACATCCTATTATTGGACAAAATGGTGTTGATACTCAGAATGAAGTCGTAAAAGAAGAAAAAAGATTGCGTGTAGACAACCAACCTTATTCCCGATTTTTAGAGTATGTAAAAGAAAATATCTTTAAAAAACACCCGTATATGGGAACTACTATCGGTAAAATGGCAGATTTAGATGCTGCCACCTTGGAGGAGTTTCTCGCTTTTAATAAAAGATTCTATGTCCCAAATAATGCAACCTTAGTTGTTGCCGGTGATATTGATATTTCTATTGCAAAAAAAATGATTGAAGACTATTTCGGCCCTATCCCAAGAGGGGTTGCAATCGAAAAAAACTTCCCACAAGAAGATCCAATCACAGAAGCAATGACAGCAAAAGGGTTTGATCCAAATATTCAAATTCCGGCAATTATGGCGGCTTATAGAACGCCTTCAATGAAAACAAGAGACTCTCGAGTTTTAGACATGATCTCCTCATACTTAAGCACTGGAAAAAGCTCTGTACTTTATAAAAAGTTAGTGGATGATAAAAAAATGGCAATTCAAGCAGGTGCTATAAACGCCAGTCAGGAAGACTATGGAACCTATATTTTATATGGGTTACCCCAAGGAGAAACAAAGCTAGAAGATTTAATTAAAGAAATTGACGAAGAAATCGCTTTAATGCAGACCGAATTAATTTCAGATAGGTCTTATCAGAAACTACAAAATCAATTTGAAAATAATTACGTAAACTCAAATTCAAGTATAGAAGGGGTGGCAAATTCTTTAGCACGCTATCATGTATTATACGGAGATACCAATTTGATTAATTCTGAGATTGACATCTACAGATCAATCACGCGGGAAGAAATTCAAACGGTAGCAAAAAAATACCTAAATCCTAATCAACGATTAATTCTAGAATATTTACCAAAAACAAAATAATATAATTAAAACGTTGATTGATTTCTTAAAATATAACACCAATTATGAAAACAAAAATTTTAGCAATCCTTGTACTTTTTGTAGCAACAATTAGTTCAAATGCACAAATAGATAGAAGTACAATACCAAAGGCAGGACCAGACCCAATTGTAAAGCTAGGAGTCCCTGTAAAATTCAATATGCCTAATGGCTTAAAAGTAATTATGGTAGAAAACCATAAATTACCAAGAGTTTCCGCAAACTTATCCATCGACAATAAGCCTTATTTTGAAGGGGAAATTGCAGGTGTTTCTGGAATGATGGGAAGCCTACTTGGTCGTGGAACTCCGAGCATAACTAAAGATGCATTCAATGAAAAGGTAGACTTTTTAGGAGCAAATATTAACTTTTATAGCGCTGGAGGTTTTGCTTCTTCTTTAGAAAAGTACTTTCCTGAAATACTTGCGCTTATGGCAGATGGAATTAAAAATGCAACATTTACACAAGAAGAGTTTGACAAAGAAGTGCAACTTACTTTAGATGGATTAAAATCTAATGAAAAGAGCGTAACTAGTGTAGCAAGACGTGTAGAAAATGTTTTAACTTATGGAAGAAACCATCCTTATGGTGAATTTACGTCAAAAGAGAGTGTAAAAAGAATCACCTTAGCAGATGTAAAAAGCAATTATAACACCTACCTAAAACCAAATAATGCGATTTTAGTAATCGAAGGAGATATTAACATTAAGGAAACTGAAAAACTTGTTAAACGTTTGTTTACAGACTGGATGCCGGGAGAAATACCTGCATATACCATGCCCGAAGTTGTCACTTTAGCGACCACAGAAATTGACTTTATCAACATGGATAATGCAGTACAATCTGAAATTGCGATTATCAACACAATAGATTTAACTTTAGGAGATACAGACTATTATGCCGCTTTATTAGCCAACAAAATTCTTGGTGGAGGCGGAACTGCGCGTTTGTTTATGAACCTAAGAGAAGACAAAGGCTATACGTATGGTTCTTATTCTAATTTAAGCCAAAGCAGGTATGTAGGAACTTTTAAAGCGACTGCAAGCGTTAGAAACATGGTAACAGATAGTTCTGTTGTAGAATTACAGAAAGAGATTAATAAAATTAGATATCAAACCGTAAGTGCAGAAGAGCTTAGAAATGCGAAAGAATCTTATATTGGTAGTTTTGTAATGGATGTTCAAAAACCAAGAACAGTAGCAAATTTCGCTTTAAACATTGAGCGCTATAATTTACCAGTAAATTTTTATGAAGGCTATATTCAAAAGATAAAATCAGTAACGCTCGAAGAAGTTCAAAATGCGGCAATCAAATATTTTACAGGTGATAAAGCGAGAATTATTATTACTGGAAAAGGAATTGATGTACTTGCCAATCTAGAGAAAACAGATTATATCATTAATTATTTTAATGTAGATGGAAATCCAACAGAGAAGCCAGCAATGACCTTGCCAATTCCAGAAGGAATGACCGCAGAAAATGTAGTGAACAAGTACTTTGAAGCCATTGGAGGAAAAGACAAAGTAATGGCTGTTAAAACTACAATGACCATTGCAAATGCAACCATTCAAGGAACGCCTTTAGTAATGACAATGAAAGCGTCTGCACCCAATAAAACTTCACAAGAAATATCGGTAATGGGAAACACCATGCAGAAAGCTGTTTTTAACGGAGAAAAAGGATATCAAGAAGCACAAGGGCAGAAAAAAGAGATGACTGCAGAAGAAATTTCTAAAGCAAAAGCTGAAAGTGCTCTTTTTAAAGATTTGGAGTATGCGTCTGGAGAATTGGTGAGAATAGAACCTTTAGAAGGAGAAAACGCCATTGTATTAAAGTATAATGATACTGAAGTATATTATGATATGACTTCTGGTTTAAAAGTAAAAGAAGTAAAAACAGCACAAACTCCCGATGGAAAAGAAATGAAAATACCTACTGTATTTGCTGATTACAAAGAAGTAAGCGGAATTAAATTTCCACATGCAATCGGATTAAAATCGGGACCGATGAATTTAGATTTCGTTGTCAAAGAGATTAAAGTAAATGAAGGTGTTTCTGATTCCGATTTTGAATAATTAAAACTGACAAAAAAACAAGATGCAAGAATCAAGAGTCAAGACAGCATGTCTTGACTCTTTTTTTGTGCACCCATTTTAAACAGAGTACTCACAAATAGCTACTTCTTCTTATTCACCAAATACACACCTAGAAAAATAATAACGCCGCCAAAAATTTGGAGTGGACTCAATTTTTCACCGTCTAAAACACCCCAAAATATGGCCACCAAAGGGATAATATAAGTTACAGAAGACGAAAAGACAGGATCTGAAATATGCACTAATTTGTTATAAATAGTCTTTGCAATTCCTGTGCCTACAATTGATAAAATTGCTAAATATCCCAGAGATTCCATAAGCACTTCATTTTTAACGTCAAACGTTGCAAAGAAATCTGTGCAACTTAAAACGATGATCGCAGGAACTAGCAACAATATGAAATTACCAGTTACAATAGAAAGTGCGCTTAAATCACTCAAATACTTCTTTACTATGTTTGCATTAAACGCATAACCAATAGAGGCAATAATTATTAATAAAGCATACCAATAATTTTGATTAGGATTAAGAGCAGCACCTTTTAAAATAAGAATTAAAGTTCCTCCCAGGCCAATTAAAATACCATATAATTGCGTTCTATTAAAAGTAAAACCAAACACCATTGCCCCTAAAATTAAGGTATTAAAGGGCGATAAGGAGTTTAAGATAGCAACCACAGAACTGTCTATTGTTGTAATTGCAAACGCAAATAAAAATCCTGGAATAAAAGTACCTGCAATGGCAGTATAAGCAATGTATTTATAATGTTTTTTCTGTATTTTTTTTAAGGATGGAGCCGCTACTACCAATAAAAAAATTGCGGTAAAAATCATTCTTAAAGCGCCCACCTGAATAGGAGTTACTCCAATTAATGCTTTCTTCATTAAAATAAATGAACTTCCCCAAACCAAAGAAAGTAAACTAAAATACAACCACTTTTGTTGTTGATTATTCATACGCTATTAATTCAAGTTGCAAAAGTCTTACAATTATTGAAATATCTACTCAATTATTAATAAATTTGTAATATCATTTAATCACAAAACATTATGACGTCTAAAAAAACATTATTTTCAATAGCCATTGCTTGTTTTATTTTAATTGGTTGTTCAGAAAATAAGGAAGTAAAAAAAGAAAAAGTTGTCTTGACAATTTCTGGAATGACTTGTGAAATTGGCTGTGCAAAGACCATTCAATCTAAATTATCTAAAAAAGAAGGGGTAATCAGCGCAAAAGTGGTTTTTACAGACAGCATTGCAACGATAGCGTTTGATGCCAATACAACTTCTAAAAAAGATTTAATTACGTATATAACAGGCATTGCTGGTGGAGATTTATACAAAGCATCAGAAAGTACTTCTACTGAAAATACAACAGCAAAGTAGTGCGCTAACACTTGTAAAGAAGACTGCGAATACAGCATTGTTAAAACAACGCAATCCTTAATTTTATAAATGCAAAAAGCAGACTTTTCAGCCTGCTTCTTTCTTTCTCTCAATCAATAATAAGGTATGCTATAAACCTGCACTTTTCCAAGTCCATCCGCTTACATCTACTTTCGTTCCTGTTTTATAATCTGCCGTTGTTGAAGCAGCAACACCGTCTATGATAACATTTGCTAAATCACCTCCGTCTTTCATATCTATATTTTTTTCATACCCTTCTAACCAAATATTAGTAATGGTTGCACCAGAAGTCTTTTTAAATTGTAAACCTGTACCTCTTACTGTAGAGATGGCTGTTAAGTTTACAAACTTAGGATTGTTGTTGTCTTTATCCCCCTCAAAAGCGGTAGAGAAACCAGAAGATGTGTGAGAAATGTAGGTATTTGTTACTGTTCCATTCCAACCTTCTGTCCAATCTACAGAATCATCTTCGTTATTTTCTAAGTACACATTTGTTGCAGAAACGGTTCCTCCAAAAAACTCTAAACCGTCATCTGCACCGTTAATTATAGAAACATTTTCTATGGTAGTTCCAGAACCAACTGCATATAAAGAGATTCCGTTGTATTGCGAATCTGCATTAATTTGAGCTCCTGTTCCCTTAATAACTAGGTATTTGATTGAACCAGAATTGTCTGCATCATTTGTACCACCGTAAATAAAACCACCCACCTCTGCTTCTGCACTTACACCAGCAGTTGTTGTTGCATCTCCACAAATTGTTAATCCGCCCCAATCTCCAGGACTAGAACCAACAGAAGCCATTACAACAGGATTGCTTTCTGTTCCTTGAATATCAATCTTACCACCTTTTAAAACT
>Ga0222646_100365_pt1 | contig 13572 bp, 3 predicted proteins | sample AntAcemetagen293_FD_179819 | JGI IMG/M metagenome (GOLD analysis project Ga0222646, IMG submission 179819) | Saline water microbial communities from Ace Lake, Antarctica - #293 | ecosystem: Environmental > Aquatic > Non-marine Saline and Alkaline > Saline | place: Antarctica: Ace Lake | collected... | reverse complement strand
ACCGTAATAGGTAATTCAGAGTTTAATAACGGAATTGGTGATACTAATCTATTCACCAATACTATATTAGAACAAGGTGAAATCACAAACTTCAATGTAGCAAATACTACATTTGCCGATGGCGAATTAAAAGACTCTACAGCATCAAATCTAAATATAATCGATTCAGCAATTGCTAACACTGATATCGATGGTAGTGTCATAACAAACGCAACCTTTAAAGAAGGTATAATCGACAAGTCAAAACTTGTTGACTTCGATATGGAACTCGACAACAAGTTCGAAGACCTATTAGATGAAGAGTCATATTTTGCGCTTAAAAATGCAAAGACTGGCGAAACTGAGCAGTTCTCTTATAAGCAATTCTTTGATGAAATATCAAAAACTACTGAATCTGCATTAAAGGTTTATGTATCAGCTGATGGCGACGACAACAATCCAGCGACAATATTACAACCCGTTAAGACCTTAAAGCGCGCTTCAGAAATCGCACTTGAAAAGGCAGGTGGTAGCTTCAATAGAAATGACGTAAACAACGCAGTACATATATCTGTGGGACCTGGTACTTATTATTTAAGAGAACCTGTGCCTATACCAGATGATTGTGCTATAACTTCATCCGCTGGGCAATATGCAACTGTAATCGAGATGGAAGAAGGTTTTTCAAAAACTAACGGGATCTTAGTAGGTTCTGGTGGCTATGTACAAGGTTTTTCTTTCCAGAATTTTGAAATAGATAACTTTGATTATCCAGAGCAAGGTTTCGGTGTTGCTTATAGACCTGGTGCGTTATTAAGAAGATCTCCATATACGCGGGATTGTACACAACTATCAAACTTTAGAAGAGATGACGTTGAGCCGCCGTTACAGCCTTTCAATAGTAAAGGCACGATAGATGACTTAGGAAACATGATAACTCTTGATGGTGCGACCACTGGATCGTTCGAGGTTGATGATGAAGTAACATTCTCGTCTGGTGCATTTGGTTATATAAGCCGTTTAGACGAACTTACTACTGAAAATGTCATTTATGTAAGAAACTTAAAAGGTGAAGTTAATTCAGGTGACTTAATCGTTACTAACTATGGCGCCAGTGGTGTCGTGTTGGAATTGGGCGAAGAGGACTTCCCTAACAAATTAGTTGGTCGTGGCGGTGGTGTAGTACTTGCCGACAGAAGACAACTTGACCCAGATAGTTTATACACTTATTTCCTATGTTTTGGTGCTACTCCACGTACACAGAACGGTATGGGATATGTTGCAAGAGACGGCGCTGGTGTAAACGGAATTGGTTCGCTATCTATATTTGTTCGATGTGCTTTCTATGCGCTGAATGGCGGACAGATGACACTTAACAACTCCGGTACGCAATTTGGCGATATCTCGATGAGAGCAAAAGGTTCTACTGAGGTTTATCAACCAAAATCAACAACCGCTGACATTATTCAAGATGTAAATTTTGCCGAAACTATAGAACAAAATAAAGACGATATCATAGACGACTTAGTAAATTATTTAGATACTTCATTAGGTTATACAGGATACAACGCAGACAAGTGTGAAAGAGACACTGGCATTCTTGTGAGTAATGTAGGTTATGATGTTGCATTAGATACTAACTACTGGGGACGTCTCAATGGTATAACTTACCGCAGTCCGATATCTTATATAGTAGTAAATGATCAGTTAACAGAAACGACTGCCGCAATCAATCACTTGCGTGGTCAAGTGGACAGGTTATTTGCTAATGCAGATGCTGAAGTAAATTCACGTACTGCTATTTCTTTCGATGAAACTATAAACATATTAGAAAATGGCGAACCTGCCGCAAATGATATAATTTTTGCTGATACTGGTAATATTGGCAGAACTGCTGCAAGAACATTAATTCAAGATAATAAAGATCTTATCGCAAACGAATTCATCGATTGGATCGAAGATAATGAGAACTTCTTTGCTTATAACAGTACTAAATGCAAACGTGATACTACTGATTATATCTTACCTGCTGTAAAATATGACACTTTGTTAGATACGAACTATAATTCTATCACAGCAGGGAATGCTTATTATATGGCAACCGCTTCTAAGGTTCTTGGAAATCAAAAAGATGAGACAATCGGTGCATACCGTAGACTGAAAGATCAAACTAACGAATTGTTAGATCTGTCTGGGTCATTTATTGCGACAGATCGAGCTGATGATGCATTCGACAATATTGTTACTGTATTAGAAAATGGACCTTCAACTGGAATAACATTCAGTGATAACGTAGCAATAAATGCAGATCAATTAAATGCTCGTCGCCAACTACAAGCGAATAGATCTTATATTCAAGACCACATCATGGGCTACATTCAAGATACTTATTTTATCTATGACTCTAATAAATGCAGCCGTGATGTTGAACAGTATATACTTCCTGCGGTACAGAGAGATATGACGTTGGGTACTAACTTCAACTCTATTCAATCAGGTGTTGCATATTACGCAGCTACCGCAAGTCAAGTAATAAACGACGAACTGCCAGAAACGGTTGCAGCTGTATCTGATTTGAAGACTAAAGTATCGAATTTAATTGCTACTGATACTCCATCTGTTAACAGATCTAACGCCGCTTTCGACGAACTTATTGATATAATGAGTAATGGAACAGCTGCTGCTGATGCTGTCACATGGTCCGATCCTGCATTGGTAGGCGTAACCTTGAATGGACAATATGCAAGAGAAAGATTACAAACAAACAGATCGTTTATTCAAGAAGAAAATATCGCATGGATCGAAGATAATTATCCTGATTTAGAATATAATGCTGAATTATGCCAAAGAGATGTAGGCTATGTCGTGGACGCGGTTTCAAAAGATTTAGAATATAGCGGCAACGCAAATACTGTAAAGGCAATAGAATATTATTTTGCTAATGCAGTTAACATACTTCCTGCGGATCAAAGAGATCCAACAAAGGAATCATTCAGACATTTAGCAACAGTAATCGAAAGCGTCATTAGAAATAATGTAGTTGTGCCTGTAAGCGCAATAACCGAAACGCAAGATTTTGGTGGTGTCGCTGGCGCAGCTGCAGTCGCGTCTGCAGGTAGAGATCTTGTTCTGAGTATTGCTAACGTAGTTGATGATACGGAATTAGCTACACCTGAACTGGTTAACCCTGTTTTTGATTCTAACAGAACCTTTGCTAGAAAAATACTACAAAATAACAAATCATTCCTTCAAGAAGAGATTGTAAAATATTTAGACGATAGATACTTCACTTATAACGGCGAAAAATGTAGCAGAGATGTTGCGTATATACTGAATGCGGTTAAGCGTGATGTTGTTACAGGTTCTAATTTCAATACAATTTTTGCAGGTCTTGCATATCGTTCTGGCACTGCAGGCACTGATCTTGTCATATCTGAGCAGTTAACTGAAACTGTAAACGCTATTGAATTCGTAAGAGACAATGTTTTAAATTCAATATCGGACGGTGACGCGAAAAGTAGAACAACAGATGCATTTGGCGAACTTATAAAGATCTTATCACTGGGTGCTTCAGAGGCATCTGCTATTGATTATGGCGGACCTGCTGCAAGTGGTAATAATGCTAACGCAAATACACAATTACAAAGAAATAAATTGTTCTTACAAGCTGAAGCAATTGCCTATATTAATGCGAATTATCCTGCATTAACTTTCGACGAGACAAAATGCTCAAGAGACATTGGATACTTAGTGGATTCAGTTTCATTCGACGTTACACATGGTAGCAATACTGCGTCTATACAGAATGCAATTATCTATTTTGAAAATGCTGTTAGCATTTTACCTGTTGACCAAAGAGCACCTACTGCGGATACTTTTGCGCATATAGCATCTGTTGCCAATTTAATAGTACAAGAATCAACAGTAACTCCTACTGCGGGTAATTCTGAAACTCAAGATACTGCTGCTGGTTCTGCTGGTGGTGTACTCGGTACTGTCGTTGAAGGTTTAATCAATATCGTTTCTGATGCGGTTACTGCAGGTGATTTAGATTCATTACCTGTTCTTGTAGAACCATCTGCGGCATATGCTAGTGGTTATGTTACTGCCGTTTCTGAAATTGAAGGTGCTATATCTAAGCAACAGACTGATGTGATAACTTACATTAATAACAAGTTCAACGGTCTTGCTTACGACTCTGAAAAATGCCGAAGAGATATCGGCTATATAGTTGATGCGGTTTCTCATGATATTCAGTACGACGGTAATGCAGCAACTTTAAATGCTGCGCAAATTTACTTCTCTAATGCAGTAAATATATTACCTCTGACTCAAAGAGAACCTACTAAAATTGCGTTAACAAGATTAGCAAACGTAATAGAAAAGGTTGTATTCAATGTTCCAGTTACTATATCTAAAGGTAATCTGATTACACAAGACGTTTCTGAAATTGCTACCAATCAAGATATTGCTCGTGATGCTAAACAACTTGCACTTATTGTTGCCAATGTATCTAATGAGTCAACAAGTTCTAACCTTCCTGTAAGAGTAGAACCTGATATTTCTTGGGTCGCACCAAATTATATAGTGTCTAAAGAATTGATTGAAGATCAAATCGACGTGTTGGTTGAAGGTGTTATTGAATATATAGCAATCAATCAGAATGGTTTATCATTCCCTGTAGATAGATGCCAAAGAGACATTGGCCTTATCGTTGACGCCGTTTCTCATGATGTGCAATACGATGGGAATATTGCAACTAAAATTGTCGCTCAAATCTACTTCGAAAGTGGTGTGAGTGTGCTTCCTGAATTTACAAGATCTCAAACTGCAGACGTTTATGCTTATATGGCAAATCTGTTATCTGATATCGTAGTAGAAACAGACACAGAAAACTTAACTTACACATCTACACAACAAGTAGTTGGTTCTACACCAGCAACGGCAACTGAAGGAGCTACGGTGTCCTCGTTAATAGGAATAATCGAAGACGTTATTCGTGCCAATTCATTGTCTGGTATACCTGCTACGGTTCAGCCTGATACGAGTTGGGTAGACGCAGACGTGATAAATGCGGTTGCAACTATAGATACGAATTCAGAAATACTTGCTGATGATATGGTAGAATGGATTAATACAGAATATTCAGTACTTGATTACGATAAAACAAAATGTGCTAGAGATTCAATTTATTTACTTGATGCATTTAGTTTCGATCTTAACTATGGTGGTAATACAGCATCTAGATGGAATGCTGATTTTTACTTCTGGAATAACATACTAAGAATACCAGAAAATCAAAGAGAAGCAACTGCGCTTTCGTATAGACAACTTGGTAGAATATGTGCTGATATTCTGATTGGCAAACATGTTAACCAAACAACAAATAGCGAACTTGCTACTATTGCTGAAGTTGAAAAGGTACAGAAACTTGCAAACATATTCTACAACACATTAATAAATAATGACGTTAAGAAATTGCCGTTACTTGAAGAACCTGATTACACGTGGCAATCAAGCAAATTCGTAGGAACAAAAACTATACTTGACTTGCGCAAGAAATCACTTGCACAAGAAGTTGTTAGATTTGTTAATGCTGAATTTAAATATTACAATCTTGAACTGACTAGACGTGATGCAGGAAACTTAATAACAACACTTGCTAACGACTTTAAGACTGACAGTTCTGTATTTGGTACATTCGGATCACAAAAAGCTACAAGAACTTTCGTCGCTTCATTGTTTGATTATGACGGAACTCATGTATTCCCTGTGTTCAACCCAGCAACTTCTGGTCTTAAATTCATGGGAACTGTTATTGGTACTGGTGGATTGCCGACTTCTGGTCAAAAGGTAAATCACGCTTATATTGCGGTGCCGAATCAAAATGCATTAGATACTAACTTCTATGATGGAAACATCTATTATTGGAGTGCTGATCCTGCAGGTAATGGTTCACAGCCTGCAGGTTGGGTGTTAGACGGTCCTAATAATACTGAATTATTAGAAGCGTTTTACTTATCTTGGAGACGAATGAAAGTATTCATGGAAGAAAATTATTTGGACGCGCTTGAAGTTTCTCCGAAACAGGACAGTATAAATATGTTAAATGGATTAATCGAAGAAGTTTTGATACAAGGAGTTCTTACTCCTGACGTATTGACCTTCGGAAGCTTAGTGGAATCAATTGCTCACCAGTTTAACGGTGCATCTGCGGGTGTAAACAGAACGGCATTACCTTTGAACTTCAGAAACATAGGTCAGCCAATATCTGCATCAGCATCTGTACTATCAGAAGATGGTGGACGTGTTAGATGGAGTGGATCGGACGAATTGAACAACCAATACTTTGCTCGTGGATTAAAAATTAATGGTAGAACAGGACGAATTGAAGGTCGACCATTTACTTCATCTGTAAGAAAACTTGCAAGAAGAGCATCTAACAGTAGAGCAAACATATAACAACAAGGTTAAATAAAATGCCAATACCAAATATAATCACAACCTCGCAGGCACCTGATGCGAAACCAGTCATTGCTAATGTAGTAGTAACAACGGTAGAAAAAGTATTGATTTCAGTACCACAATACGAAGTACCTGAATTGGTTTTCGGCGGGTCAACTGTTGTCGAGGACGGTGTAGGTGAAGTAATCAGCCCGTTGATTGTCTGCAATACATCAGCTAATACAGAAACCGTGAGTGTAATTACAGAACGATGGCCATCAGGCTTGCGTTTTAATCTCGTAAGTAATTTACAGATACCTGCTAATGAAACTTATGCTCTACCTCTTAACGGCCAGTTTTTTAAATCAGGTGATGAATTGAGAATAGTAAGCAGCTCGAATGACGCACTTAACGCTACGATTTCATATACGTTAGGTCAGTCGGAGGAAGATGATGTTTAAGACCTTAAGCGGTAAAACTACTACATTAGGACATGGAATACCATTAGCGTTTCCTATTCAACTAGATCCCGTACCGTATGAAGGTGCTCTAGTTTATGCTGATGATGGATCGCTAAAATATTCTGATGGATCCGCTTGGATCGACGTCGGTACTGGCCCACGAGGCTTACAAGGCACCCAAGGTGTGCAAGGTGATTTAGGATTACAAGGCGATTATGGTCCTGGTTTTACGATAATAGGCTCATTATCTAATGTCAATTCTGGCGGTACTGCTCAAAATAATTTATCATCTTCGTTTCCTAGTGCTAACATAGGCGAAGGTGTAATAGATGATATTCTAGATGAATTATGGATCTATGACGGTTCTTTTTGGGTAAACATCGGTTCTTTTAGAGGTGTGCAAGGTTTTCAAGGTATACAAGGTAATCAGGGTGTGCAAGGTACTCGTGGCGACCAAGGCATTCAAGGTGAACGTGGTCAAATAGGTCTTCAAGGTACTCAAGGCATTCAAGGTACGCAAGGCATTCAAGGCGATTTAGGTTTTCAAGGTACTCAAGGGACAATAGGTGCTCAAGGCATTCAAGGTAATACTGGTCTGCAAGGTGATGTAGGTCTGCAAGGATTTATAGGTGCCAACGCTGGTATCACTGTAGCATATAATTTCAACACTGCAAGCATAGCAGACGTCGATCCAGGTGACGGTCAATTCCATTTCAACAGATCCTTTTCAGAAGTCGCAGGAGGTAATTCTGGTTTATGGACTATTCATATAGACGATGTTGATAATCAATCAAACGACATGCAAGATTTATTCAGATCTTTAGCGGCATCTACTAGTGCTAATAAAGGTTATGTAAAATTCACATCTACAGCAAATCCTACCATATTCGCTATCTTTTCATTCCAAGAAATAACCGAAGAAATTGGATATTTCACATTAGATGCTCAATACGTCGAACACAATGCAGTAGAACCATATTTCACTAATAATCCTAATAATTGGGTAATCTCGTTTGCTGAGAGCGGTGATAGAGGTGTGCAAGGTATTCAAGGTACTACTGGTATCCAAGGTGTGCAAGGCATACAAGGAACTCAGGGTACTCAAGGAACCCAAGGTGTGCAAGGAACCCAAGGCGTACAAGGTGATTTCGGAATCCAAGGAACCCAAGGTGTACAAGGTACTCAAGGTGCGCAAGGAACTCAGGGTAATCAAGGAACCCAAGGTGTGCAAGGAACTCAGGGTACTCAAGGAACCCAAGGCGTACAAGGAGTTCAAGGCGACTTAGGCATACAAGGCATACAAGGTACTCAAGGAACCCAAGGTACTCAAGGCGTCCAAGGTGAAACTGGAATACAAGGTGATTTTGGCGTACAAGGCATTCAAGGAGTGCAGGGCGTTCAAGGCGTTCAAGGTGAAGTAGGCATTCAAGGTGATTTTGGCATACAGGGTATACAAGGCGTTCAAGGCGTTCAAGGCACTCAAGGTGTGCAAGGCGTTCAAGGCGACTTCGGTATACAAGGCGTTCAAGGCGTTCAAGGCGTACAAGGTAATCAGGGCGTACAAGGTGTTCAAGGACAAAGAGGTACTGACGGCGGTGCAAGAAATTATGTAGTAACTAATGATCTTTCTGACTCATATATCATCGATGGCGTTAATAATAACCCAACGATTAGATTACTAAGAGGCTTTGCTTATCAGTTCACAGTAAATGCTACTGGGCACCCGTTCTTTATAAAAACCTCTACTTCTACAGGTACAGGTGATGCTTACAATGACGGTGTTACTAATAACGGTATCGATTCTGGCGTGATCTTATTTGAAGTTCCTAGTGATGCTCCTAATATTTTATACTATAATAGTTCGCTAGATGCGTCGATGAACGGCATTATAGAAATATTCGAATTAGGTCCTCAAGGTACGCAAGGCATACAAGGCGATTTCGGTATTCAAGGTTCGAACGGTGCTACTGGTGCATTCGGTGGTGTTTCATTCAACTATAACTACAGCTCAAGCACAACAGTTTCAGATCCAGGTATAGGAAACTATAAACTAAACAACGGATCTTTCCCAAGTGCTACTGCATTATTCATCGACGATAGAGACGTAGGTTTTGTAGATTTACAACAATTCTTCAGAACGTTAGATGATTCTACGAGTACAGTAAAAGGTCATATAAGAATAACTGAAAACGGCACACCAGCAAACTTCACGTTATTCGAATTCACTGGATCGGTTGAAGCTTCAGGTTATTTTGTTATTGATGTTTCTTATTTAAGTGGACAAACCTCGTTCGCTAACGGATTAGATACCATAATAACCTTTGCTCGCACAGGAGACATTGGACTACAAGGCATTCAAGGTGTACAAGGTGTGCAGGGAGTACAAGGCATACAAGGTGACTTAGGTCTGCAAGGTGCTATTGGTGCAGGTCTGCAAGGCGTACAAGGCGTTCAAGGTATTGAAGGCGAAGGAATACAAGGACCTAATGGACCTCAAGGAATTCAAGGCGTACAAGGTGAAATTGGTATCCAAGGTGATGTAGGTTTGGGCATACAAGGTACTACTGGTGCTGGATTCCAAGGTGTTCAAGGTGTCCAAGGTCTGCCTGGAGGCGAAGGTACTCAAGGTATCGTAGGTGATTTTGGGTCGCAAGGTGTTCAAGGCGTTCAAGGTGATTTCGGTATTCAAGGACCAATAGGTCTACAAGGTGTAGACGGTGCTGAAGGTTTTGGTGAACAAGGTATTCAAGGTGTACAAGGTGTCCAAGGCGTACAAGGTACTATAGGTCTACAAGGCGATATAGGATTAGGAGAAGACGGAACTCAAGGAATACAAGGTGATTTAGGATTCCAAGGCACACAAGGCGCTCAAGGTTTCGGCGGTGATGCTGGTGTCCAAGGTGCTGGTGGTATTCAAGGTGATTTCGGCTTCCAAGGCATCCAAGGTATACCAGGTGAGGTATCTGCTCAAGGTATTCAAGGTGTTCAAGGTGACTTAGGAATACAAGGTTCTGACGGTATTGGTGAACAGGGAATTCAAGGTTCAACAGGTACGCAAGGCGCTCAAGGATTTGAAGGTCCATCAGGTTTTGGTTTCCAAGGCGTTCAAGGTATTCAAGGACCTCTAGGTATTCAGGGTAACCTAGGCGTCGGCGAAGCAGGTATTCAAGGCGTACAAGGCGTTCAAGGTGATACCGGCATTCAGGGTGGATTAGGTATAGGTGACCAAGGCGCTCAAGGAGCACAAGGTGTTCAAGGTGATTTAGGTTTCCAAGGTACTTCTGGTGAAGGTAATCAAGGCGTTCAAGGTATTCAAGGAGTTCAAGGAGAATTCGGGGTACAAGGATTACAAGGAGGCTTTGGTGTAGGTGACCAAGGCGCTCAAGGAGCACAAGGTGTTCAAGGTGATTTAGGATTAATTGGATTGCAAGGCGAGCGTGGTACTGACGGAATACAAGGTATTGCAGGCGCAGATGCTTTCCAAGGTGTTCAAGGTACTTTCGGTATACAAGGTGTTCAAGGTTCTACTGGCGAATCAATACAGGGTACTGTTGGTGGAATTGGTGATGATGGACCTCAAGGCGTTCAAGGTCCTATAGGACTACAAGGTGCATCTAGTACCGGAGGTAATTCTGACAGCGTTAACATTGCTAACATTTATGATAGTGGTGTACAAGCGACGACCTTATTAATACCTATAGTTGACGGCAACAACAATCCAAGTCCTATATATGGTACCTTAGGTCCTAATCCGTTTTCGCCAGGTTCATCTAATTTGACTTATGAACCTAGTCTTAGCCGCATGACAATGGAGAACTTGACGTTAGAAGGTAATTTGGTTGTAGAGGCTGGTGGTACGATAACGGGTACTTTAGTTAATCAATTCTTAGATGCCGCGAATACTCCAACTAAAACTAGTGGTAGTTTACGCTTTAATGACAATGTTGAAATGTTCTTCGGTAATGGATTGGACGCTGGAATTCACAGTAACGGAACTGACTTCATAATCGAATCACGAACTGGATCTAATATCTATTTCGACGAGAACGGGGTAAGAAGATATACCTTTGATATGGGAACAGGCGACTTTACTGCCACTGGCGATGTTACATCTAATTCAGATGCGAGATTGAAAACCAACGTAGTAGGAATTGACAATGCACTGAACAAAGTATTAGCTTTAAGTGGTGTGTACTATAACATGATTGCAAAGCCTGAAAAGAGAAAATTAGGTTTAATTGCACAAGATGTCGAAAAGATCGTTCCTGAAATTGTTATTGAAGATGATTCTGAAGATAAAATAAAGAGTGTGTCATACGGTAACCTATCAGCACTATTAATCGAAGCAATTCGTGAAATACAAATACAGATAGACGACCTTAAAGGAGGATAGTAACTCTACTATGTCCATGTATTATAAATAGTTAAAAAAAGAGAGACAAATTATGTCATCAAGAGCAAATATATACATGGACAAAGGTACCGATTTCAGACAAAGTCTCGATTTATTCGATGCTATGGATGAAGTATTAGGTATCACAACTTACAATTTCTTTGCTAGTATGAAGAAAGTTTATTCGACCACAAAGTTACTTGATTTTACAATAGAAAAGAATGAGTCTAGCATTACGTTAGTATTGACAGATCAACAGACAGCCGAACTCAAACCAGGCAAGTATCAGTACGATGTTATCATGCAAAAGACGTCAGGTGAACTAAGTAAAATAGTAGAAGGATTGGCAATCGTAGTAGACACTATGACAGTGGTGACATAAACTATGTCTGATATTATCATCAAAGATCCTAATGCAGTAACAGTAGGCATTGCTAGACCTAATGGCGTAAAAGTCAATATAGGAGCATCTACTAAAATACGATCTGTTCCTCTTCAAGAGACAACTCGTTCTATTGTAGCGCCTGGAGAACGTAAACCAACTATCACTCCTGATTCTGTTGTTTTGGGTATAGACACAATAGGCGAATACATAAGACTATTGAATGTGGGTGATGGCTTAGTATTATCAGGTAATAATGCTATAGAATCTGCAAATCTTGTGATCTCTCATGCCAACACCTCTTTTGAAGTTAGCACTAATAATGATTTATTTGGTGTAATAAGTAATGTAGCAATAGATAACTTTGGTCACATTACTAATTTTGAAAGTAAACAATTCAATCCAGAATATTTCTCCGCAAACACAACCGTAATATCTACAAAAGACTTCACATTAGGTGATACTACACTTAACTTAGGTCAATCTACACAAAACATCGAAGGTCTTGTCCATTTAGATTCAGATTTAATTACTGCAAATAATGTTATTGTTTCATCAAGTATAATATCATCAAACGATAATATGATTATAACATCAAATACAGTGACTGTCAATGGTTCTGGTGCATTTATTTTACCAAATGGCACAAGTGCAGAACGTCCCGTTCCAGTTGCAGGTATGCTTCGTTTCAATACTGAATTAAATAGATATGAATCTTATATTGACGATGATTGGACTACATTGGGCGGAGGAGTTATTGATTCTAATCAAGACACCTTTATTCGTGCGGAGAATCCAAATGGCGCAAACAATGATGAGTTAGAATTTTACACGAATGGCGTTAGAAGAGGCGTTATTGGCGCAAATGGTGATGTTTCATTGGGTCAATCATCATCGGCGTTATACCTCTATTATAACACAGGTGAAGTAAATGTCAATGGTTTTCTGACAGTAAATGAAATTAAAATTGAAAACGATCAAATAAGTGCAAACAACAGTTTACAATTGACCGCAGCACAAAATGTGGATATAACGTCTGAAGATATTAATTTATCTGCGAATGCCGCCTTCAACATAGATTCAAATCAAATTACTATATCGTCTGAAGAATCGTTGACATTCAATGCTAACGATGATATAATATTTAATGTTGCAAATGGATCTGTAATCAGCGCTGGTGGTGCAAAAATATCAGACGTTGGCAATCCAGATTCTCCGCAAGATGTAGTAACATTAGATTATCTCGAAAACGATTTTACCTTTGAGATCGACGTTGAATACGGCGCAAATACTAAACCTTTATTCTTATCTACTAGCACAAATCCAAAAATATTCGCGGGTACTGGAATAGATGCTGATGTTGCCAATAATACGTTAAGTATTGCTATAAATGACACAGGCGTAACTCCAGAATTTTACGGTACTGATGGTTTCATTCCTAGAATAAGAGTTGGGTCTGACGGCCGTATATCTTTCGCGACAGAAGTTCCTATTGAAATCGTAGCAGGTGCGATACCGAACTTCACAGAGACCGTACATGACCTTGTAGGCGAGATGTTTAGAAACAATATCGAAGAAGGCATACACGTCTTTGAAGATGATAATACAGACACTATTAACCTTCGAGTTGATAACTTCTCAGTTGACATTACAGGTGATGTAGCAGGTAGCGCTACTGTCATTAGTGCTTCTAATACTATTATCGATACGGTAATTACTGTTGATTACCTTGCAGGAATTTCAGCGGGCTCTGGTATAGATATATCATTTACGCCTGGCATTGGTGTAGTACCTGTAATTAGTCATGCAAATACTTCTGATGTTACAGACACTACTAATACAAGTGGTAATGTTGTTCGTAACTTAACCTTTGACGAATTTGGACATGTCATCGGAACAGAATCTGAAGACCT
>Ga0222646_100363_pt1 | contig 13575 bp, 10 predicted proteins | sample AntAcemetagen293_FD_179819 | JGI IMG/M metagenome (GOLD analysis project Ga0222646, IMG submission 179819) | Saline water microbial communities from Ace Lake, Antarctica - #293 | ecosystem: Environmental > Aquatic > Non-marine Saline and Alkaline > Saline | place: Antarctica: Ace Lake | collected... | reverse complement strand
TGTTTAAAGAACGCTTTGATAAGATAAATATTCAGAAGAAATTAAACTTACAATTAATTCCTTATTTTATATCTAGTCACCCAGCAAGTGAAGTAGAAGACATGGCAAACTTGGCGGCAGAAACCAAAGATATGGGCTTTCAGTTAGAGCAGGTGCAAGGTTTTACACCAACACCCATGACGGTTGCAACGGTTATTTACTATTCAGGATATCATCCGTACACTTTAAAACCAACTAGAACTCCGAAAACAAAACAGGAACGTGAAGACCAACACAAGTTTTTCTTCTGGTATAAGAAGGAAAATAAAGATTGGATTCGGAATACTTTAAATAAAGTTGGGCGTTCTGATTTATTACAGGTTTTGTTGCCAGAAAATAATTCTTGGAAAAAGAACAAAACGTCTCATAAAACGGCACAGCATACTTTTGATGACGCCATTCCTTTTAATAAAAGGAAGAAAAAGGTGAGTAGAGCTCCTAAGAAGACGAGGAGATAGTAGCGGTTTTGTGTTGAAGTTCTTTTAAGGTTTTATTTTTGTGACACCATATGTACTAGTTTTCAATATGCTTCTCAAATTTTACTTTTCGAATGCCGAAATCCGTATCCCACTGACGTACTGCTACAAAACCAAATTTTTCATATAATTTAGTTGCTGGGCCATTTGCAAGCCCGGTTTCAACTATAAATAAATCTGACTCAAAGGTTTCGAAAACAAATTCGATTAACTTTCCTGCAATTCCTTGTCTAAAATAATCTGGGTGTACTACCAAACTTCTAATTAGTATGAAGTCATTATCAGTATTAATTTCTACAACTGCGCAAAGTTCTCCATTTTTTGAATATCCATAAAAGGCTGTTTTACTTTGTATGTAATTTTCAAGAGTTCTTTGCAATGGCGGAAAGTTAGTAGTACTTAATAATTTAGCCTCTATTGTATAAGATGCTTGAAAAACAATTTGTATTTTTCTAGCCATTACCAAGTCGCTATTCTTAAGTTTTTCAATCATTTTAGCGTTGTTTTTTAAGTGCGCTAGCTTTTGTAGTTGTTATTCTTTCCGATGTTTTCCTCTTGGGCCATCACCTTTTTGCAATACAACTTTAGAATGCAGCAAGTTTGCAGCTTGTCTAGAATCTTTAACTTTACTTGCGCTGCGCGCCATCATTTCAGTTTCAAAATTATTTAATACAGTATTTCTAATATTCGTTTCTCTCCAGTTAGATGCCGGGTTGCACCCTTTTGTAATTGCCCTCGCTAATGAGAGTGCGTCTAACAAAGCTTGGTTTGCGCCTTGTCCTTTAAACGGACTCATAGGATGTGCGGCATCTCCAATTAATGTTACTTTGCTTTCTTTTTCTAAGAATTCTGCAGTAAGCAACCCACGGTCATACACCGGATATCCAGAAATTTGCGTTGCTTCGGTAGCGCTTATAATCTGTGGAATAGGTTGGTGCCATTGGGTTCTTCGGGAGGCTTCTTCTTTCAGTGCTTTCGGTCCTTTTGCACTTACTATTTTCGCTTCTTTTTCTGTCATTGGAAAACTAAATTGCCACATGACCGCAGCTGTGCTATACGGCATCATATACATGCGTTCATAACCGTTTGCAGTCTGAAATACGGTAGCTGAATCCAACAAAGAACTTTCTACATCTTTTATGTTTTCTAGCAGACAAATACCTAATATAACAATACAGTCTAAGTATTGCAGCGGTGTATTGGCTTCACCAATGAGTTGTTTTCTTACGGTGCTTCGAATACCATCGGCACCAACGATAAGGTCTGCGTTGCTCTTTATTATTTCGTCTTTTACTTGAAATTGTAGCGCTATACCCTCATTTTTAGAGTCCTTATAATCTAATAATCGATGTCCCCATTTTACTGAACTATGAGCGCCTAATTGTTCTAGTAAAGCCAAGCGTAAAGACTGTCTTGAAATGTGTATGTTTTTTCGCTTTGGAGCTTCTTTATCTTTCGATCTTCCCCATTTTCTAATGCCCCATTCACCAATTATTTTACCATCTGTAGTATGTACCACGTGCTTTGTTGAAGTTATTCCGGCTTCTAAAGAGTAGATTCCCAAACCTGCCATTGCTCTACTTCCCTGCTGTAAGGTAAGGCCATAACCTTGAGATCTCGCATCAAAGTCTTCATCGCGTTCATAAAGTGTAAAAGGAATTCCGCGGTGTAAACACGCTATAGCCATTGCAACACCTCCAATTCCGCCACCAATAATAGCAATATTTGGATAGTTTTTTGTGTCTGCTAGAGGAAAGTTACTTGTAGCAGTTAAACCAGAACCTTTACAATTTAAGCAGGTATCGAGTTGTCCTTTCGGGCGCTCTGGAGGTGTGTTTTTAGCATTTAGTTTTTCAAATTTTGCTATTGTTATTTTATATTGCTGTTGTACTTTTTTAGAAAGACGTTTTGTTCTTTTTCCAGTACCGCTGCATTTCTTGCAAATATTCCAACATTCTTTTTTGTTTTCCAATTATTTTATTTTTTAACAGCAATCATCATATGCGGACTAAAAGGCAACAAATACTCATCATTTTGCGTAAGATTCTGCAATGCTTTTAAGGTCTTCGATCTTTTCTTGTCAATCATATTTGCAAAATATTCATTATCTAACCAAATCATTCCTTCAACAGCAAAAAGGTTTATAAAATTTAGGTTTTGTTCTAAAAACTCTGCTTTTAAATCTTGTGGTTTGTGATAAAAAGCGTCTGCCAATAAAAAAGGAAAATCTTTTGGAACATTATGAATTCCAGTGGTGAGTTCGTTTTTACACATCTCAAAAAAGGAGTTGGCGTGAATCATTCCGTTCATTAAACCAACAACTGTAGAAGCTGTTGCGTTAATAGCAAAGCCTAAAATAATACCGTCTTTTTTAAGGACTCTTTTTGCTTCTAAGATTGCGGCAACTCTGTCTTCTCTTTTTTGTAAATGGTATAAAGGTCCGTGTAAAATTACCAAATCTGCAGTATGCTCTTGATACGGTAATTTTTTAGACTCTCCAATGGTAACAGTAAAAGGATTTTGAAGTTTTTTTGCTCTTTTTTCGGCAAGTTTTATATGCTTTAAGACAGGTTCTATCAAATGTACTGTATGTTCTTTTTTAGCCAACCATTCAGAGTACTTTCCGGTACCACCACCAACATCAATAATGGTACTCTTTGGTTTTGAAATGTGTTTTTCTATGAGTTCTTTGATCCGTTCAAATTCAAAAATTCCCATTCCTTTTTCCAATCTGGTTTCTTCAGATGCTTTGTTGTAAAAGTCTTCTAGTTCTTTGCTGATCAAATTTTTGTTTTTCATGTATACTGGCTAAATACTAGGGTTTGTTTTTAATCTAAAGTGATTTCAATCAAATGTATTGTATTAATTGAAGTTTTAGTTAAAAAACTACAATCGATTTCATAATTTCTAACATTTATGTATTATTTTTAAGAAAACCAAATCAAGCACAGCGCTATGAAAAAAACCACCTTTTATTTCACACTAATTTGCACATTTATATTTATAAATTCAATAACGGCGCAAGACTATTATTTCAAAGAAAAAGCACCTTTTAATGCTGATATTCCAACTCCTGAAGAATTTTTAGGATATGAAATTGGAGAACACCATACGAGACACGATTTAATAGTTGCCTATTTAACAAAGCTAGCAGAAATTTCTGACAGAGCAAGTATTGAAGTATATGGTAAAACACATGAAAAACGAAAGTTGGTGATGTTTACAGTGACGTCTTCAGAGAATTTAAAGAACTTAGAAACCATAAAATTAAACCATTTACAATTTGTAAATCCGGCAAAAACTCCTAAAAATTATGATGAGGTTCCTGTAATTATTCAGTTGGGATATAATGTACATGGAAATGAACCCTCAAGTTCTGAAGCTGCTTTATTAACTGCGTACACTTTAGTTGCTTCTAATAATTTAGAGGTATTGACCTATTTAGAAAAATCTGTGATATTTATAGATCCTACTATTAATCCAGATGGAAGAGACAGACACACCCAATGGGTAAATCAATACCAAGCAAAAACATTGGTGTCTGACAATATAGATGCAGAACACACAGAAGCTTGGCCAAGGGGAAGAACGAACCATTATTGGTTTGATTTGAATAGAGATTGGTTGTTGGCAGTGCACCCAGAAAGTCAAGGAAAATTAAAATGGATGCATACTTGGTATCCAAATGTAGTAACCGATTTTCATGAAATGGGGACAAACAGTCAGCATTTTTTTGAGCCAATGAAACCAATTGGTTCTTTAGATCCAATCATGCCAAAACAAAATTATGAAGATTTAAATAATTTATTTGCACCATATTTTGCAAGTGCCTTAGATAAAATTGGTTCTTTGTATTATACCAAAGAATCTTTTGATGGCACCTATCCTGGTTATGGGTCTTCTTACCCAGATTTGCAAGGAGGTTTGGCTTTACTATTCGAGCAGGCAAGTTCTCGCGGACATTTGCAAGACACGGATTATGGGAAAATTACTTTTCCTTTTACCATTAGAAATCAATTTACTTCCACTTTTGCAACCATTAAGGCAGCAGTGGAAAACAAAGGGTATTTGAGAAAGTACCAGCAAGAGTTTTTTAAAGCCTCTTTAACTAAAAAAGCAGAAACAGGATTTGCAGGCTATGAGTTTCAAGAAAAATATGATCAGAATAGAAAGAAAGCATTTATAGAACAATTGTTAACCCATGAAATTAAGGTCTATAAAGAAGGCGATACGTATACAGTTCCTTTAAAACAAAAGCAACATAGAATGGTGCAAACCATGTTTGAAACCTATGATAAATACAGTGATAGTGTCTTTTATGATGCTTCTGCGTGGAGTGTTGCAAATTTTTATAATATGAAGTATAAAGGTGTAAAATCTGTGAAATTAGGAATGGAGCTTACCACCACAAAAGGAATTGTTCAAAATACTAAAATTGAAAAAGCGTCTTATGCCTATATTGTAAATTGGGACGATTACAATACGCCTGCAGCCTTGTATTATATGCAGTCTAAAGGATTAAAAATTGCTGCAGCTTTCAAGCCTTTTACCATTAGGACTTCTGATGGAGCAGTTAATTTTAATTATGGAAGTTTGTTAATTCCTGTGAGCAAGCAGGATAAAACAAGTGCAGAAGTATATCAAATTGTTTTAGAAGCCCAAGAAAAATTTGAAGTACCTGTTTTTGGAACCAATAGCGGATACAGTATCAAAGGAATTGATTTAGGGAGTAACAATTTTAGAGTTTTGAAAAAACCTAAAGTAGCAATGCTCATTGGTGAAGGTGTAAATTCTTATGAAGCAGGAGAGGTTTGGCATTTATTAGACACACGCATACACTTGCCAATTACTAAAATTAGAATGAACAGCTATAGCAGTGCAAATCTAGACAAATACAACGCACTCGTAATGGTTTCAGGAAATTACAATCAGTTAGATTCCTTGAAAAGGCAAAAGTTAAAAAATTGGACTGCCAAAGGAAATACATTAATCACCATTGCCGGAGGTTCTAAGTGGTTGATTGATAAAAAAATGGTCAAAGAAAGTTTGACAAAAGAAGACAGTTTGAAAGGAAAAAAAGAAAACCAAGAGAAAAAAATAACAAAGAGGTTGCCGTATGCAGGCGCTTCCGAACATATAGGGAGAGAGCGTATAGGTGGTGCTATTTTTGAAGTAGATTTAGATATAACACATCCATTAGGGTTTGGGTATCGCGCTTCCAAATTACCAGTTTATAAAAATAATTTGGTGTTTTTAGCTCCGAGTAAGAATCCGTACGCTACCATAGCAAAATATTCAGAAAATCCACATATAGACGGGTTTATTTCTGAAAATAATTTAGAAAAGTTCCTAAAACCATCAGCATCCATATTGGTAAGTGCAATAGGCAAAGGAAGAGTGGTTTTATTTGCAGACAATCCGAACTTTAGAGGCGCTTGGTACGGAACCAATAAATTATTTTTAAATGCACTATTTTTAGGGGGAGAGATAAATATTCCTAAATAAAAAACAGGTGAATAATTGATTAAATAGCGTTTTCTAAAGCAATGTAATGTGTGGTGTCTTTGTGCGATAATGGAAATACCGTTATTTCACATTTGTAAGGGGTATTGTCTTGTTTGTAATTTAAGACAATCTCTTTAAAAGGCTCGTTCGCAAGTATTTTGTTTCGAATTCTTTTTCTAGTTTTTTCACATGTATTTTTACCTTGTAAAAAAGAAGGTGTTTTTTTTAAGGCGAAAGTTTTTGTGTACCCTGTCATTTCCTTAAAACCGTCGTTTACCCACAAAATTTCTTGCTTTTCATTTGTAAGAACAATTGTTTCAAAAACTTCATTTTTGAAAATTTCGTCAAGATTGTCATCCCATTGAAATTTATGGCCAAATTCTTTTATAGAATTTATATCTCTGTTTCTATTCAATCTATTTATTTCTGTGATAAAAGAATCAATATAGAAATCAAATCCAATTATTGGTGCTTGAATAGATTTAAAAGGTGTAATAAACTCTTTTGTAGCATCGTAGTCTTTATCATCTTGAGATGATATAAAAAGATCTAAACACATCATGCCGGCCAAATTATTTTTCATTGAAAAAATAGAGTTTTTAATTATAAAGCAAAACTATAAAAAATTGTTTAAACATTGCGCTAAAAAAGTGAACAATAATGTTTTTTAGTTCGTTTTAGCTACTAAATTTCTTTTTTTCACCTTATCATGGGAGAATTTTAAGTAAAATCTGCAAAAAAAACGATGTAGATTTTACTTAAAATTTTAGATACTTATAATTGCTTTGTACTTTTTGTTTTTGATTTTTTTTCATTTAACTTTAAAAATTAATGAAACGTGGTTCAATTGAACCAAGGTTTTTTACACAAAGCAACAATCTATCCTTTGATATATTATTCAAAATCGGTTTCACCGATTCACACACTATTGCTAAAAAAGGCAATATTTCTTTGCTTACATATTTCTTCTATATTGTCCTCCAACCTTAAATAACGCTTCTGTAATTTGCCCTAAAGAGCATACTTTCGTTGCTTCCATTAACTTATCAAATAAATTTTCATTCTGAATCGCAGCTTCCTGTAAAATCGCAATTTGCTGTTCCACGTTTTTAAGATTTGCCTTGTTTAGCTTTTCTTTTGTTTGAATTTGAAATTGCTTTTCTTTTTCTGTTGCACGAATTACTTCTTCGGGTTGTACAGTTGGCGATCCTTTAGAACTTAAAAAAGTATTCACACCAATAATAGGAAATTCTCCGTTGTGTTTCAGTGTTTCATAATACATGCTTTCTTCCTGTATTTTAGAACGTTGATACATGGTTTCCATAGCGCCTAAAACACCACCACGTTCAGTAATTCTATCGAATTCCAATAAAACGGCTTCTTCCACTAAATCTGTTAATTCTTCAATAATAAAAGCACCCTGAATTGGGTTTTCATTCTTGGTCAATCCCAACTCTTTGTTTATAATTAATTGAATTGCCATGGCTCTTCTTACAGATTCTTCGGTAGGCGTTGTAATTGCTTCGTCATACGCATTTGTATGTAAAGAGTTACAATTGTCGTTAATTGCATACAACGCTTGCAACGTAGTTCTAATGTCATTAAAATCAATTTCTTGAGCGTGTAAAGAACGGCCAGAGGTCTGAATGTGGTATTTCAACATCTGTGCTCTTGGGTTTGCACCGTATTTATGTTTCATCGCTTTTGCCCAAATTTTGCGAGCAACTCTGCCAATTACCGAGTATTCAGCATCAATTCCGTTTGAAAAGAAAAAAGACAAGTTAGGTCCGAATTTATTAATATCCATTCCACGACTTAAATAATACTCTACGTAGGTGAACCCGTTAGACAAGGTTAAGGCCAATTGCGTAATTGGATTTGCACCGGCTTCTGCAATATGATACCCTGATATAGAAACCGAATAAAAATTTCTTACTTGTTTTTCGATGAAATATTCTTGCACATCACCCATTAATCGCAACGCAAATTCTGTAGAAAAAATACACGTATTCTGTGCTTGATCTTCCTTTAAAATATCTGCTTGTACCGTTCCTCTAACTTGTGCTAAAGTGTCTTTTTTAATTTGTTCATAGATTTCTGACGGTAAAACCAAGTCTCCTGTTAATCCTAGCAGCATTAATCCTAAACCATTATTTCCTTCTGGTAATTTTCCTTGATACGTAGGTTTTTTTAATTCGTTTAATTCATAAACTTCTTTGAACTTTGCATCAACCAGTTTCTCTAATTTGTTTTCTGTGATGTATTTTTCGCAATTCTGGTCAATCGCAGCATTCATAAAGAAGCCAAGTAGCATTGGAGCAGGGCCATTAATGGTCATGGAAACAGAAGTCATGTGATGACTCAAGTCAAAACCAGAATACAATTTCTTAGCATCGTCTAAACAACAAATTGAAACCCCTGCATTTCCAATTTTACCGTATACGTCGGGTCTTCTTCCAGGATCATTACCATATAAAGTAACAGAATCAAAAGCCGTAGAAAGACGTTTTGCATCCATTCCTAAACTTACATAATGAAATCTTCTATTGGTTCTTTCGGGTCCGCCTTCACCTGCAAACATTCTTGTTGGGTCTTCACCTGTTCTTTTAAACGGATACAAGCCTGCCGCATACGGAAATTCTCCAGGAACATTTTCTTGTAAATTCCAACGTAATAAATCTCCCCAAGCCTTGTATTTAGGTAAGGCTATTTTAGGAATTTTGGAGTGTGAAAGTGATTCAGAATGGGTTGCTATATTAATTTCTTTATCACGTACTTTAAAGGTGTAAATAGGATCTTTGTATTTCTGAACTTTTTCCTGCCAGTTTAAAATGATTTCCCAATTGTAAGGATCAAAATTTAACTTTACTTTTTCGAACTGTGCAAAAAGTAGTTTTAAAAATGCTTTGTCGTCTTCGGGAAGTTCAAGAGAAATAATTTCATCTTCATTTAAACCCGTTTTAATAATTTCTACGGATGTGTTTGTGATGGATTCAATTGTTTGGTGAATACCATAAAGCTTCTGAGCAACAATAACTTGGTCATCTACTTTTTTATCATAACTTCTATTGCTTTCGGCAATTTCAGACAAATACCTGACTCTTGCTGGCGGAATCACAAATATCTTCTCCGACATTTCTTTGGTAATTTCTAAGGTAGATTTTAAATCTGCGCCTGTTTTTTCAACCAACGTATCCATTATACCTTTGTACAAAGTATTCATTCCTGGATCATTAAATTGAGATGCAATGGTGCCGTAAACAGGCATATCATCCATATGAATATGCCACAAATTGTTGTTGCGCATGTATTGTTTCTTCACATCTCTAACCGCATCTAAAGCACCTCTTTTATCGAACTTGTTTAGGGCAACCAAATCAGCAAAATCAAGCATGTCTATTTTTTCTAACTGGGTTGCAGCACCAAACTCAGGTGTCATTACATATAAAGAAGTATCTGAATGTTCTATAATTTCGGTATCAGATTGCCCGATTCCAGAAGTTTCTAAAATAATTAAATCGAATTCGGCAGCTTTTAAAACTTGCACCGCTTCATTTACATACTTAGAAAGCGCTAAGTTAGATTGACGAGTGGCTAAAGAGCGCATGTAAACACGCGGATTGTTAATCGCGTTCATTCGAATTCTATCTCCTAAAAGTGCGCCACCTGTTTTTCTTTTTGACGGATCTACAGAAATTAAACCCACTGTTTTTTCCGGGAAATCAATTAAAAATCTTCGCACCAATTCGTCTACTAATGAAGACTTACCAGAACCACCAGTTCCTGTAATTCCTAAAACCGGCGTTTTAGAATTTTTATTTTTTGTATGTATTTTATCTAAAGTTGCTTTTGCAATTTCCGGAAAGTTCTCTGCAGAAGAAATAACTCTTGCAATGCTTCCAATTTCTTTATTGGCGAGACTATCCATAGAAACATCTAATACCTCCCCAAGTGCAAAATCAGCAGTTTTTACCAAATCATTAATCATTCCTTGCAGGCCCAATGCTCTACCATCATCGGGTGCATAAATTCTAGTAATTCCATAATCCATTAGATTTTTAATTTCTTCAGGAAGAATTACACCACCACCACCACCAAAAATTTTAATGTGTCCGGCACCTTTTTCTTGTAGTAAATCATACATGTATTTAAAATACTCATTGTGGCCTCCTTGGTAAGAAGTAATTGCAATGGCATTTACATCTTCTTGAATGGCACAATTTACTACCTCTTCTACAGATCTGTCGTGTCCTAGGTGAATGACTTCAACTCCAGTAGATTGAATGATTCTACGCATGATATTTATGGCAGCATCATGGCCGTCAAACAGCGCAGCGGCAGTTACAATTCGTACTTTATTGATAGGTTTGTATGTTTTAATTTGTTCCATTCGTAATACATGTTAGTTTTTAGAGTTGCAATTTACGAAAATCCTAAAATATTATAGAAATCTTTAACTTTTTATTAATATTGTTTATTAAATTGATTTATTGCTTTTCGTAAGAGTTGAATTTGGCATAATTTTTGGTAATATTGAAGTGTTATTCATCTTTAAATACTTTCTAATGAAATATATAAAATCATTGTTATTGGCGTTTGTTATTGCATTTTCTTCCTGTAATTCTGTAAAGGTTGTGGTAGATTACGATAGTAAAGTAGATTTTAAAAAATACAAAACATTTGCTTTTTATAAGACAGGAATTGACAAAGCAGAAATTTCTGACTTGGATAAAAAGAGAATATTAAGAGTTGTTGAGGCAGAACTTTCTCTTTTAGGAATGGTGAAGTCTGAAAATCCAGATTTGTTAGTAAGTATTTTTACAAAATCTAGAGAAAAAATAAATGTAAACCAAATTAATAATTTTGGATATGGTTTTGGTTGGGGTTGGAATCCATGGATGTGGAATGGGGCGAATAATAATAGCATGAACATTTCGCAATATACTGAAGGAACCCTTTTTATCGATTTTATAGACAAGGAAAAGAAAGAGTTGGTTTGGCAAGGAGTTGGAACCGGTGCTTTGAAAATTCAAAATAGAGAAAAAAAGGAAGAAAGGATTAAAGAGTTTGTAAAAGAAATTGTTTCGAGGTTTCCTCTAGGAAAAAATAAATAATATAAAATTAGCGCTCTTTTGAGCGCTTTTTTTATGCGCTAATATGTTATTTTTGCAAAATGTACAATAAAAAAATACCGCTAGAAGAAGGAGATTATTACGAAAATGAACAAGGGTACAGAGTTTTTACAGCACAGTTTCACCGTAAAAGAGGGTCTTGTTGTAAAAATGGTTGTAAACATTGCCCATATGGGTACGACAAAAAAACAGATACGTTTAAATAAACGGTAGCTTTTTTATCAAAAGGGTTTTACGTGAGCACAAAAGTAAAAAAAATGAGCGCATTACCTGTCTTCAGTCAAAAACTATATATAATTTAAACACTAGTTTTACATTGGTAATTGACCTCTAATTTTCTCGAGTATGGACAGTGAAAGTTGATCTGCTTTTCATTTTTAGATACACTGAAATTCTTTTTTTGAGTAGAGAACATTTAGAAAAGTAGGAGTGCGCAACGCTACTTTATTAAAAAAAAGTTTTTCATTGTAGGCTCATATGTAGTGTCTGGTCGTAAACATAGCAACATTAAATGTGTTCTTTTTTGCCCCTTACCATTTGTTTTTTATCGATTGTTGTTAAGGCACCACCTTATAAAAAGTAACTGAAAATGACATCAAAAATAATTCAAATTATAAAAACCGTCTGTTTACGACCAGACACTAATTAATAAAATGATTAGAATTGGTATTAAAAACTTGTCTGTCTTAAGTGGTTCATTCCCCAAAAAAAAATATTAAAACAAATACTCATAGGTACTCTCTTAGTTCCTTAAAATAATCGAAAGCTTTTAAAAGTCTACTTCCATACCAAGAGAAATACTCTCCATTAACTAAAATTACTTTCGCATCTATTGCATACTCTTTAAAATCTAGTTTATTCTTTTCTTTAAAAGGATAAGGCTCAGAGGATAAGAAAATAGCATCTATCTTTTTTGTTCTTACATCTTCTAAATATATCTCCGGATACCTGTTCTCCTCTTTATAGCAGTTTTCAAGTTTGGTGAGTTCTAAAAGATGATTTATAAACGTATGATTCGCAGCAACCATCCAAGGGTTTTTCCAAATAAAATAAACTACTTTTAAGTTGGGTTTGTCTTCAATAAAGTGCTTAAAATTTTTAATTTTATCTTGTAACTCTTTGGTAAGAATGTAAGCTTTCTCTTCACAGGAAAAAAGTGTACCATAATATGAAATGAGTGCAAGAATATCCTTTATTGTGCAAATATCAGAAACATGTGTTGTTGCAATTAAACTACAGTTTTTTACAATCTCTTTTGTATTTTCCTCTTTGTTGCAAAGAATAATATCGGGTTGTAATGCTCTAATTTTTTCTAAGTGGATGTTTTTTGTTCCGCCTACAATAACTTTCTCTTTTTTCAAGTTATTAGGATGTATACAGAATTTAGTAACGCCAACAATATTTTTTTCCAAACCTAGAGTAACCAATAGCTCCGTTAAACTTGGTACTAATGATATTATTTTTAGGTTCTTCATGAAGACTTATGTCAAGGCTTGCATTTGAAGTTGCAACTCTTTTGCTTTTAAAGCTGCTTTTGTGGCAAAATCAGTCTCTTTAGAAGCATAAATAATTCCTCTAGAAGAATTTATTAGTAAGCCTATATTTTCAGTTAGACCGTATTTACAAACATCGGTTAGGTTTCCTCCCTGCGCGCCAACACCAGGAACTAGTAAAAAAGAATTCGGTACTATTTTTCTAATTTCTTTAAAGTATGCTGCTTTCGTAGCGCCCACCACATACATTAAGTTTTCTGAGTTTTTCCATTCCTTAGAAGTTTCTAAAACATGTTTGTATACCTCTTTTTCATTTATTTTCTTTGTTTGAAAATCAAAAGCACCTTCGTTAGAAGTTAAGGCTAGCATAATAGTGTGCTTATCTTTAAAAGTTAAGAAAGGTTCTACAGAATCTTTGCCCATATAAGGCGCAACGGTGACAGCATCAAAAGCTAAATCCTCAAAAAATGCTTTGGCATACATGGTAGAAGTGTTTCCAATGTCACCACGTTTGGCGTCCGCAATTGTAAAAATTTCTGGATAATTTTCATTTAAGTATCGAATGGTTTTTTCTAAAGATTGCCATCCTTTGAGACCATAAGCCTCGTAAAAAGCGGTATTTGGTTTGTAGGCAACGCAAAATTGATGGGTAGCATCTATAATAGCTTTGTTAAAAGAGAAAATAGGATCTTCTTCCTTTAATAGGTGGGAAGGAATTTTGTCTATATCGACATCTAATCCGATACATAAAAACGATTTCTTTTTTCTTATTTGGGCTACTAATTTTTGTGTTGTCATAATATTTATATAGTTCCGTAAAAATACTTAATTTAGGCTTTGTTTTGTAAGTTTTAAAAAGGAAAGAAGACAATAACCTTAAAATACCTCAATACTATAATGAAAAAAACATTTCTTCTTTTTGTAATTGTG
>Ga0222646_100356_pt1 | contig 13730 bp, 13 predicted proteins | sample AntAcemetagen293_FD_179819 | JGI IMG/M metagenome (GOLD analysis project Ga0222646, IMG submission 179819) | Saline water microbial communities from Ace Lake, Antarctica - #293 | ecosystem: Environmental > Aquatic > Non-marine Saline and Alkaline > Saline | place: Antarctica: Ace Lake | collected... | reverse complement strand
GTATTAGCTTTTTGAAGTCAACATAAATAATAAAAAATCAACATACAATGGATATCACTATTTTTAAAGATATAAAGCAGACCTCACAACCATTCTACAGAGACGTAAAATTAATACTCGGAAGAATAAGGGACGGAGCGTCTAAAGATATTGTAAAAAAAATCAGAACAGAGAAGGAAAAAGATTCAAGAAATATATTGAAAGCGAAGTTACCTGCGATTTGTTTCAGCGGAACTTTTAGCAAAAGGTCAGACAATGCGATAGTAGACCACAGTGGATTAATATGCTTGGACTTTGATGAGTACAAGACAAACAAGGAAATGCTTCAGGAGAAGCAGAGGTTATCTAAGGATAAATTTGTGTACTCCGTGTTTGTTTCACCAAGTGGAAATGGCTTAAAGGCGTTGGTTAAGATTCCTAAAGATACAGACAACCACAAAAACTACTTCCTAAGCCTTCAAAATCATTTCAACAGTGATAACTTCGATAAATCGTGTAAGAACGTCTCACGAGTCTGTTATGAATCCTACGACCCATTAATCCACATCAACGAGGTGTCAAGTTTATGGGACAAGATAGAAGAGGAGGAATACGTGGAGGTTACCAAGAGCATAGACACAATCACGATACCAGTCACAAACGAGAATAAGGTTGCTGAGATACTAGTGAAATGGTGGAGCAAGAAGTATCCGTGGTCAGAGGGAAGTCGTAACAACAAGACCTACATACTGGCGGCTGCTTTTAATGATTTTGGTATAGCTAGTTCGCTTGCTGAGAGCATCTTCCTAACAAACTACCAAGACTCAACTTTTACTGCCAAGGAAATAAGAACAACAGTAAAGAGCGCATACGCCAAGACTGAAAACTTTGGAACGAAGTACTACGAAGACGAGGAGAAGGTTCAGAATGTTAGGATGAAGCTAAAGCGAGGGGTTTCAAAAAAGGAGATTCAGGCGGAACTGGAGGATGAAGATGTCGACCCCTCGACCGCCAAGAAGGTAATTGAGCAGTTAGACGTGGCGAACAAGGTTTACCAGTTTTGGACAAAGAGCGACAAGGGTGTTGTTAAGATAGTTCCAATATTCTTCAAGGAATTCCTAGAGACCAATGGATTCCATAAATTCAACCCAACTGGAAGTAAGAGTTTTGTATTTGTTAAGGTTACAGATAATCTGATAGACCACACGTCAGACAAGGAAATAAAGGACTTTGTTTTGCAGTACCTGCTAAAGCTAGATGACTACAGTATTTATAATTACTTTGCTGAGAGTACTCGATTCTTTAGGGATGAGTTCCTGACATTACTTTCCTCAGCAGACGTTCACTTCATAGAGGACGACAAGGACAATGCTTACTTATACTACAGAAATGGTGCAGTTCAGGTGAAGCACGGAGAGGTGAAAATAATTGACTACTTAGATCTTGGTGGGTACGTATGGAAAGACCACGTAATCGACAGAGAATTCAACGTTTGCGATACCAAGGATTGTGACTACAGTAAGTTTATATTCAACATCTCAAACAAGGATGAGTTGATTGTGGATTCATTCAGGAGTACCATCGGTTATATGTTACACGCTTGGAAGAATTTATCATACTCACCTGCGGTTATACTAAACGATGAGGTTATATCAGACAACCCTGAAGGTGGTACTGGGAAGGGATTGTTTATGAGTGCAATTGGACATATGAAGAAGTTGGTGGTGATTGATGGTAAGTCGTTCAACTTTGAGAAAAGTTTTGCATACCAGTTGGTGTCAGCAGATACGCAGATACTATGCTTCGATGATGTAAAGAAGTTCTTTGATTTTGAGAGACTATTCTCACTGGTAACGGAGGGATTGACATTGGAGAAGAAAAATAAGGATGCCATAAAGATTCCTTTCGATAAGTCACCAAAGGTTGCCATCACTACCAACTATGCAATTACTGGGGAAGGCTCTTCATTTGAGAGAAGGAAGTGGGAATTGGAATTGTCACAGTTCTACACAAACGGTATGACGCCACTTATTGACCTAGGGCGTTTGATGTTTGGAGAATGGGATGACGAGGAGTGGTGTTCATTTGACAACTATATGATTCAGTGCCTACAGATTTATATGAAGCACGGATTAATCAAGGCGAAGTTTAAGAACCAAAAACTTAAGGCGTTTATGATGAGTACGAACAATGACTTTGCTTACTGGTGTGGTCTTGGTGAAGGAAGGGAGGAGAATAGTATGCTAGGAAAGGATAGGAAGATTTATATAAACTACCTATTCCTAGATTTCTTAGAAGCTTGTCCTGATGCGAAACGTTTCGGTTCTAGACCAATTTCAAATACGAAGTTCGGTAAATTTATAGAGGCGTATTCCAAATACAAGTATGGATGCAAGCCTATTGCTGATAGGGATGGTCCAGGAAATTGGATACAGTTCAGGAGCAAACACCAGCTTGAGGTGAATGGAGTTATTGATTTAGATTTTTAAAATAAATAGAATGTTAGAAGATATATTAGAGATTTTTGGTGAAGAAGAGTTATTAATGGCTGACGGATTTGACTCCGCAGTAATTGGAATTGACGAGCATAGTATGAGGCTCATATACTCGGTTGCTTTATGTATAGCAATACTTATGGAGGATATGTCTCAAGAGGATGCTTTGGAGTATTTCTCATACAACGTAAGCGGTGCTTATGTGGGGGAGAAGACACCAATATGGTGTGTTGATGTGTTTTAAATTAAATTAAATTAAATAGATAAATTATGAATAAATTAGAAGAGCAGTTAGGGATTATTTTAGAGAAGGCTTTAAATGTAGCTGAGAAGACAGGTGAGTTTGTTATGGAGCAGGCACCACAATTACTACAAGAGTTTTATATGTGGCATACCTTGAGATTTTCTCTTGGTATATTATTGGCTGTTATTTTTCTCTTACTATCGAGGTTTACTTGCCACTTAGGGTCTGAGAAGTATGACGGAAAGGGTTTAGATTACGATGAGATTCTTCTTTTTGGCAGGAAGGGACATTTTGTTATGATGATTATTCCGTTTGTTATTTTTTCGGTAGCAGGTGTAGCTTTCTTATTTACTAATATATATAACATAGTGTACATAAGTGTAGCGCCTAGATTGTTTCTTATTGAATTCTTTATTAAGTAATGGGCAGTATACCGTGGAAAATTATTCCTGAAGGATGGTGGTTAAATGTAACGGTTATGGCTAGATACCAAGACCAATTTATAGTTGGCGTGCTTAGAAAGGGTTTAGCATCGTGGGTTACCGAGGAAGTCAAAGGACACTTCGATAACCCTGAAGATGCATACGACTGGGGTCTAAACTTCATTAAAGAATACAAAGAGAGACCTAAATTATAAATCTTAATAAATAGACAATGAATATACAGGACAAAATTCAAGAAATACACTACAAGTATGGTTTTAGTGAAAAAGGCAATTATGAAATACAATTATTTGTAGAGGACTTGATTAAAAAAGACAGAGCCGAGCAATTAATTTTATCTGATGTTGGCAGTAATTTAGGCATCAGTAAAGAAACAGAATTAACCCCTTTAATTGTAACTGAAAATGGTAATAAAGAAATATGTAAAGTAAGCCACGAGTATTTAAAATTGGATGATAAAAAAAAGAAAGACTTTTTAGGTACTCTCGCTAATTGGGTGCATAATGAATACAAAGAGAAACCTAAATTAAAAGACAAAGAACAAGAACACTTAGAAGCATTAGAAAAAATAAGTCAAGCGTATGACAATGGGGGGTTAACTGCTAAATACACTAAAGAAATGAGGTCTGCATTAACAAGTATGAGAATTACTTTAATAGCCAATGCCATATAATAGCTATTATGAAGCATTCAATAAGTTGAATAAAGATAAAAAAGAAGTAGCAAAGTATTTTACAATATTAGGAATTGCTATAGTTTTTTGCATAGGCGGTGTGTTTATTATATGCTTACAATACTTTACAATGTAGTATTGTTTATAACGTTAAATATAAAATGAGTTAAATTATGGTAGAAGTATTAATATTAGGAATGGCAGTAGGTTTCATAATTGGAGTTGGAGTTGTTGTTGTTTACGGAAAGGAATAATTTTATTCTTTTTATATATTGTTGTAACACGTTTTTAAATGTGATTACAACGAAATGTATAAGAATTTTAGCCGAGTAAATAAGCACAAAGATTGAGTTAAAGAATTAATTAATAAGTGAGTAATAGCCACTAAAAAGACACGTTAACAGGCTATTATTTTTATACGTTGTTAGCGTGCGTTTATATATTATGCCTTGTTACGATGGAAGAGACAACGACGAAAGAATTATCTACCAAGACCGAGATAATCCAGAAGACAAAAGATTGATAGCACAATTGATTGACCAAAACAAAAAGTTAGAAAGTGGGCTATGTGCTTTAATAACCGAACTTGAAAAGAAAGGAATTGCTGATGAAATAATAACCCAAGCCAGTAAGAGTGGACTAGTTAACTTAACTGAATTTTGGCTTCACCACAGTAAAGAAGACGATACCAGATTAAGCATAGAACTACATAGATTTAGTGAGCATGAACAAGAGGTCTTTAAACGACTACTTAATGCACGCTAACTACCTATATGAAGCATTCAATAAGTTGAACCTATAAAACAAAACAAATGGAATTTAGAGACTACCAGTTAGAGATTATTCAGAAGGCAAAGACCCTCCTTGAGAAGGACAGGTTTGTGTACCTAGCGATGGAAGTTAGAACAGGAAAGACGCTTACAAGCCTTGGAGTTAGCGACCTTTTAGGTGTCAAGAACTTGCTTTTCATCACCAAAAAGAAAGCAATAAGTAGCATCGAAAGTGACTACAAAATGCTGTCTCCGTCCTACAACATCGTTGTAATAAACTACGAGTCGCTACATAAAATAGACCAAACAATAAAGTGGGATATGGTCGTATGTGACGAGGCGCACGGAATGGGTGGGTTAAGGAAGCCTACAAAACGAGCAAGGCAAATAAAACTTCTGCTCCTAGAAAATCCAAACACGTATACCATACTACTTTCAGGTACACCAACCCCAGAGAACTATAGCCAGATGTACCACCAAGTCTATGGGATAAAGAACAACCCATTCTCCGCGTACAAAAACTTCTACAGATTCTGTGACGACTACGTGGATGTTAAGGAGAGAAAAATCAATGGGCAACTCATAAAGGACTACTCAGGTGGACGTGAGTCAATAATAGAGGCGATGGAGCCACACACGTTAGCCTACACACAAAAAGAGGCAGGCTTCAAGGTGCAGACAACCGAACACGTTATCGAGGTAGAGATGTCGGAGATGACGTACTCATTAGCTAATAAACTCAAGAAGCATTTAGTAGTCGAAGGTAAGGAGGATGTTATACTAGCAGACACGCCAGTAAAGCTGATGATGAAGCTACACCAAATCTACTCAGGAACGGTGAAGTTTGAGTCAGGTAACTCTATGGTGTTGGATTATAGCAAGGCTAGGTTTATACACGACAACTTCTCAGGAATGAAGATAGGTATGTTCTATAAGTTCAAGGAAGAACTAAACGCCCTGAATAAGGTTTATGGTGACGAGTTGTGTACAGACCTAGAGGTTTTTAATACCACAGACAAAAGCATCGCCCTGCAAATCGTGAGTGGTAGGGAAGGTATAAGCCTAAAAGAAGCGAAGATACTAGTGTACTACAACATCGACTTCAGCGCAACTAGCTACTGGCAGTCAAGGGATAGGATGACCACAAAGGAAAGGCTTGAGAATGACGTCTACTGGATATTTTCTAAAGGAGGTATTGAACACGACATCTACGACTCAGTAATAAAAAAGAAGGATTACACACTAAGACATTTTAACCAAAAACACAAAATATAAGTATGACTAAAACAGTAGAAGCTAAGTTTGAATTAGAAAACCTGACTGGGGCAATACTCTCAAATTACATAGCACTGTACTACAACGAGAAGCTTAAGTATACACGGTTCTATAAGCAGGAATTGAAGAGGAAGTTGAATATCTCAAACAAGGAACTGTTAATCCACGAGGAAAGAGAGTTCGACCTAATACTCGATGCCGATGAGTCAGTGACACACAATGTTTCAGGCAAGCTGATTTCATTTATGGATTTAATTATCCGTGACGGATTTGACTCACACCTAATTTTAAGTAATGTAATAACAGCGTTTAACCGAGATCCTAAAAGACTAGAAGGGATTGTAAATAAAATTTTAAAAGATGAAAAACCAAAAAAACAATAACGTAATAAAACTGGATGGAATTCCAGAATCTTTAAACATTAACACACCTAAGTACGTGGGTAGGTATGAGATTGGAGGCAGTACTGGGATGAGTATATCCTTCTCCTTGTCAGACAAGCCAAACCTTGTGAATAGATTTTTTTGCAAGTGGTGCCTAGGATGGAAATGGATTGATAACTAAAAAAGATAGATATGGATGAATTAATTTTACTTTTAAGTGTAGTTGTTTTACTTGCGGTTATTTTTATAAACCTCAACAACAACAACGAACCTTTCGCATAGTATGACTGAGCAACAGATACAAAAGAAAAGGATTGAGCAACTAGAAGCACAGGGGTACTACGTTATTAAGTTGAAGCTTACTAACAAGAATGGTATCCCTGACTTAATAGCCCTGCCAAGGGGTTGTGAGGTGTTATTCTCTGAGGTTAAGACTCCTAAAGGGGTGGTCTCAGAATTACAAAAATATAGACTAAAAGAATTAGAGTCCTACGGATTTAAAACAGAAATATACAATGGCAAAGACTAGAAATGCAGAGGTAGCAAAGTTGGTAATAATAAAGAAGGAAGTTTTAAAGATATACGCAGAAAACCCGAAGCTTGAGATATCGTCCATAGCTTATAGGGCTGGTACAAACTCAGAACTTACCCTTAAGTTTATAAAGGAGCTTGAGGTTGATATGGTTACATACTTTGATTTTGGATTAGCTCCAAGCACGGTAACGGAAAATGTATTCTTCTTGTTCTCGGACAATGGAACAGAAAAAACGCTAGTAAAGAAAGGTAACCAAGTCCAGTCAGATGACGACATAACCCCACTTGAGGAGATGTATATCAAAATAAATCTAGGGTGCGAAGTGAAACATACTGTGCCTAGAAGAAATGATAGACAAATAAAAGATGTACCTTACGTGTTTTCCTAAAAATATGTAAATGCCAAACCCAATATCACACGATGACGTAACAGCAATAAGCCACATAAACCACGTCACTAACGAGATTCACAACCTCACCAATAGTTTATACGAAGATCTTATGGAAAGAGACCACGACACAGCTAAAGGTAAAGCTAGAGATGTAATACTAATAATGAACGAGCTGATTAAGTCACTTTCTGACGAGATATAAAAATAAACACTGAGGAATTTTAAGTCTCAGTGTTTTTTTATTTCTACCTATTGTAGTACTTATCTAATTGAGCTTCTCTTCTCTCTTTTTGCATTTGCTTTAACTCCTTCTTTTTTAGGTACATATCTGAATTCTTAATCTTATCCTGCATTTCCATCTTTCTCTCGTAAGCTTCAGGATTATATTTCTCCATCTCTCTATTTGTTAATGACCTTGCTTTCTTAGGCTTCTTCTTAGCTTTCGCTCTAGACTCCTGGGTGGTTATTGCGTAGTCAGAAAACTGTAAAGCCCTTAGTATAGTTTCTTCTGCCGTAATATTTCCTGCCATAATCTTGTCAGCATTTTTGACTAACCTATCAAGTTGAGCAACTGGCAGTCCTGCGTTTGCAAGATTGTAAAAAGCTTTCTTATATGTTGCCTGCTGTCCAGCGATACTTTGAGCTACTGATTCTGGAGTTCTTTGCTTACCGTTCTTGTCAAATTGAGTTACATTATACTGGTTTCCTTTAGATAATTCTGCGAAAAACTTCATACCAATACTTAAAACTGGAATAGTAGTTTCATCACCTGTCCAAGGCTTGTCAGTCATATAGTCTCCAAAAGCTGCAAACATCTCACCTATAATAAATAAACCATTAATGTTCCCTAAAGCTGCTGCTCTAATTAAATCATTCTCATCCTCATCCTCCCACGGTGCCAAAACTCCCGGAAGACCTGCTGAAATATATTGAAAAATTACAGGTAAAATAGAGTGGTACATTGTCAATGTTTTTAAATTCTCCCAGTAAGTTCCCTTACCTTCTTTACCTCCACTTTTTAGTTTTCTGTAAAGATTCCTTGTAGTAGTCATCTCTTTTCTTAAGTACTGCTTAACAGATGTCTGGAACATATTAAAGGTTCTAGATAATGGGTTACCAGTTTGAAATTGATCCTTGTCTTGCAAGTCACTAGACTGCTGAGATCTTTTGGTATCTCTCTCAAACTTCTTAATAGCGTAATCAATTACCTCTTGCTGAGTAGCGACTGGATTTTCTTTTTTGTATTCAGCCTTGTAGTGTGCGTAGTTTGGTATACCTCCAACAACAATAGCACCTTTATCACCTTGCTTTACCAAGTACATAAGTGTATCAATAATACTACCCATCGTTTGAGTAGGTATTAAATTCTCCACTTTTGACGGAGCATATGTCTCTAAGGTTCTTAGTATAGATTCACCATACCTGTCTTGTATGTATACAGAATTTTCAGATATTTCTTTCCAGTTTGCTTTTACATCAGGTATACCCATCGCTGCCTGCTTCATCCAGTTTCTGAAACCAATATTCACAGCGTATGCTGGAGCAGAAGTTAATTGCTTGATAAATATAGTTGGATTAATAGCAAGCCTACCAATAACAAAAGCAGACGTCACAGTGTTAATCCATTCCATACCGTATTCTTTTTGAACACCTCTGTTTGATAATTTCTGAATCATAGTATCGATACTCTTCATCGGGCCTTTTCCATACTGGCTTGTAATAGCATTTACAATATCATCATTGCTAAAAAGTTTAGCGATATCATTTAAGTTCTCGCCATAACCAGCAAAGTAATTCATATCATTAACATACGTCATCATTGCTGCCATTTGATCCATGTCTTTTATAGCAAGAGTGTTTGATACTCTTTCTTTTGTAGACGCAGGACTAGCAAATCCTTTATAAGCTCCCTCCGTTTGAGATAGTATACTAGGAACTTCTTGGTCTTGACGACCCTCTCTGTATATTCTCCCAGCGTAATGTTCATTCCAAGGCATAGATGTTCTGTATACTTTTTTATACACATCATTGTATCCCTCATATAAAGATGGGAAAAATTCTTCAATCTGCCACCTACCAATTTCTGCAACTTCATCATTTAATTTAGATTCCATCTCAGCCATTATACGAACATAATCCTGTCCGTACTTATTTTTAAACGAAGCTTTGTTTGCTGGGTCTTTATATTGATTCACTAAATAGCTCATTTGATTCTGACTTAAATCAGAAATCTCTACACCTGTATGTAAAAGTATACCTGTTTGGTAGGATTTGCTATCTTTTTGACCTCTAGCCCTCCATTTTTTACCGTAAACCTCTTCAAGTTTGTTGTTTATTACGATGGTGGTAGCCATTTTTCTAGCCTTGTAATCATTTGTAGAGTCATCTATTTTACTAGAAACCATATCTTGTAGGTCTCCTCCAAATAATTCGCCAGGCATTTTACCAATCTTAGACATCAATCCTGCTAAGTCATTGTGACCAATAACAAAAGCAACAGCACCTTCAGTCATACTTGAGAAGAATATTTTAGCCCTATTGGTTACATCCTTCTTTTTAGCTTCAGATAACATTTTGAAATCTCTCATATTATCCTCGTGTTCAGGATTCTTTATAAGCATCGTGTTCTTATTGGTCTCTGGCTGGAACTCATTGTATACAGGATTAGGTACATACACTTTTACTTTTTTACCTGTAATATCATAGAAAGCTTTTTGAAAAGAATCTATGTATTCCATATGCTTTGCTCTCAATGCATCCTCTAGTGTTGATTTACCAAAGTTCACTAAGTCAATTAAATTTAAGGCAACGTCCTGAAGTTCAGTTGTTTTCTCAATAGAGTTTTCATCTGAAAGTTGTGCGTTTATAAAATTCAAAGCAATATTTAAATCCGATATCTCAGATCGATTTGCTGGAGTTTGTAATGTAGATTTCTCTAACTCATCTATTTTGTTTTCAAATTCTTGACCAAGCTTTGCAATCTCTTCAAAACTAGTAGCTGTGCCAACATCTCCTATAAGATCCTTAATAAACGTAAGTCTATTTCTTGTAACCTCATCAACCTTGTAGCCTTTTCTACGTCCAGATTGTACATCTTCATATTTACCGTCTAAAATCTTAGCTATACGCTTCGTTAATTCTAGGTTAGTTCTCTTGTTTACAAATTCCAAAACCTCAACCTTTAAGTTTTCAATATTATCTAGGTTCGCATTTGTTATGGTATTAATTAATTCAATCACTTCAGGTTTAGCGAATACAAATTTCGGAAGAGCTACTCTAATAAAGTTTCTTAGGTCTCTTTTTATTTTTTGCAATTCTTTCGTACCTCTAGTTCTCTCCCTAAGTATTTCCCTTGCCATTTTTATCTTTACTGCTGCATCTCCACGCATCACAGGGCCTTCAAATGCATTCATCATCTGAGACATCATCTTTGCTTGTTGAGTGCTGTAGGCTCCTTTATTTGAAGCCTCTTTGTATTCTTTAGAATTTTCTAGAGCATCAATTATTTTATCATTAATTTCTTGAGTCGTAAACTTATAGAATTTATCACCTGATTTTCTAGCATCGCTTTCAACTTTCTTTAAAGTTGCATTAAGTTTCTCTATTTTCTTGGTGTTTTTTAATTCAGTAGAATTCTCATCTTCAATAGTTAATAATTCTATTTTGTCGTTTATCTCAGTAATCTTTTGACCAACTGGTGTAAGGTTGTTCTCATAAAGATCAGTCTTTAAGTTATATAACCTATCAAAAAGAAGCATACCTTTCTGTAAGCCACCCTCTATATTTCCAAAGCTAGAAGGAAAGTTTCGTAAAGTGTACTCGCTTAAACTCATAATTGGCTTAATATCACCCATTAAAAATCCAGCTTTACGTTTCAAGTAGTCTACGATCGTATTGTCTTTTATGTTATTTTCTCTACCAATCCTTACAACAGAAACAATATCTTTATTTATTGAGCCAATCTCGCTCATAGATTTCTGCTTTCTTACCGCTGGTCCACGAGGATTATAAAATCTAGGCTTACCGTTACTGGTGATACCATTAGAAAAATAGTAGCCTGCAACCTGACCTTTGTTATAGCCTTCTCTATATAAAGCGCGCTCCACTCTTAATCCAAGTTTTCTAGCTGATTGCTGTAGAGGACCAAGTGGTATAGTAGATGGCATAAATCCTTTAATATTCATTTTGTAAAGAATACCTAATTTCTCAGCATCCTTCTTTTGTTTTCTTACTTCAGGTGTGTTAGATATCTCAGAGTCAGTAAGCGTATACTTCTTCGGCATCAGCATTACCTTCTGGTCAGCAAACCTCATCAAGTCATAAGCTGCATCCACCTTCGCTAAAGCTTCTTCATACCTTCCTTCCTTTCTAAGTTTTCTAGCGGCATCCCTTAATGCAAACGCATCCTTGTTTACTCCAGAAAAATTAACCCAAGAGTTCTGACCCCTAGTCTCAGTTGTCATCGCTCCCCTAGCTAAATCCGTGTACATCCTTGAATGTACGTTCCATGCATTTTCCTCACCAATAGGTCCAAAACTGTTACCCATCTTAGCGTGTCCAAAGAAATCGTGAACAAACCTGAAGATGTCATTAGCTAGTAACGGCACCCCATTCTTATCTTTGAATTTTGTTTTCGCTAGTAATGGATTCGCAGCCCTCTGTGCGTCAGTTATTTTCCCATCACCAAAGCCTGCCTCAGTAGCGAATATTCTCATATTCTTCTTTTGACGCAAGTCATCGATCATTTTATTTGAGTTCAAGTAAGGCTCGTCATTGTTGATTTCGATCAGGTAACCACCGTTTAGTATTTCCTCATACTGCACTATGGTTTCATTAATCAAAGCCTCGTAAGATTCCTTAACATCCTTATTGTTTGGGTTCGGTTCAGTTTGTTCAAAAATTTGAGCAATCTCCCTAGCCCTGTCAATATCTAGTTTTTCGATTCTTGTAGCTTCCTCATAATTAATGCCCGTTCTTTCTGCAACTCTATTCGCAATTGTTGTTGCGTCCTGTAGTGGCTCATTAAATTTTCTGTTCCCTTCTTTTGTTGTTGGTTTTCCATTATCTTTTATTGTTTTTTGCTTTCTAAGAGTTAACTCATTATTTGAGTCAATGTTTTTTGAAAGATTATAAGTTACAAATTCATTAGTAGCTACAGCTGGACCAGTATAAACTTTTCCAGAATCTCTTGTAATATACTTACGTCCGTGTTCTCTTTTTTGAATAAGATGTAGTATTGGTGGGTTACCATTTTTCTGTTTTATAAAGCCCTTGTAAGATTTATGGTCTCCCTCAACCGCCTCTACCTCTCCTTCAACTTCTATAACAGCATATACATCTCCGGTACTTAATCCTTTGACAAGCTTTTCCCCAACAACCTTAGCTATTAAATCCACTAATGATTGTGATTTAGCTGTAACACCAGCACCAAGACCTTTAGAAGTATCTCCACCTAAGAACTCAATTATTTTTGCCTTAGCTGCCTTATCTGCTTTTAATGATTTAGCTAATTCAGTAACTATATTATTTACAACAACCCCTCTTTTTGCAAAAGTACTTGTAGTTGAATCAGAAAAATATTTATCAACGTCTGTTTTTAAATCCTTCGCACTTTGTCTTAAGTTTATTTTACCTCCAGCCTTACTGACAGTAGTGGAAATAGCAGACCTAAAAGCACTTGGTGTAATCAATCCTTCGTCAAGCATTGTTTCAAGTATAGCTAAAGTAGAGTTGACACCAGAAGCACTACTGACTAATTTTGCATCAGTTCCTTTTGTTAACGTTAAGAAACCTCTCTTACCTCCATTTTCTTTAACACTTCTGTTTATCATATCAGCCAAAGTCTTTGCTGTCTTTACATCTCCAGATGCCCATACTGCACCAAACTTTGTGACAAAAAATATACCACCCTGGCCTTCGAAAATAACCTTCCCTTTATACTTAAGTTGACCAACCATCATGTCATCTGGGGACTGAAGAGCAGAACTTAATCCTCTCATAAATTCCAGATCTACAGGTTGAGTAATTCTTTTTTCTGTGTTCTTCTTATTCTTTAAGTAGTCTGTAATTTTTGAATCCTCAGTATAAGATACCTCAAAATCACCAACAATACTCTTCTTCAAAGCATCTATTGGGTTCTTTACATTTTTACCGCCTTCAAATTTATTTAAATAAGACAAGTCACTATCACTAATAGTGGTACCTGTCATTGTTTTATTTGCAATTATATTAAGTAAATCAACAACGTCTTTTTCTGACTGACCTATCTCTAAACCAAGTTTATCAGCAATCCTTTCAATCCACTTACGTACAATTGTTTTTGATGAAGGCTCTAACTTTAAGTAGTTATCAGAAATCATTCCTATAATCTCCGCAAGAGTTTCTTCATTCTGAATATCCGAACCATAGTTTGATACAAAATTCTTTAAAGCTATTCTAGTATTCTTGTCTAAAGTTTTTGACCTAGACAAGGCTTGAACCATTTTCTTAGTAGCAGCAATTGCTGCCTTATTGTTCATTTTTAACTTGTTAAGCAACACTGC
>Ga0222646_100354_pt1 | contig 13785 bp, 9 predicted proteins | sample AntAcemetagen293_FD_179819 | JGI IMG/M metagenome (GOLD analysis project Ga0222646, IMG submission 179819) | Saline water microbial communities from Ace Lake, Antarctica - #293 | ecosystem: Environmental > Aquatic > Non-marine Saline and Alkaline > Saline | place: Antarctica: Ace Lake | collected... | reverse complement strand
TGGATTAAGAACACCTTCAATAACAATACCGCCTTGTATCGGAGTAGATCCTGTAAACCCATCTGATGTAACTTCGAGCCCTTGTAGTAGCAATTGCGCACGATTTAGTAGTTCTCTTTCGCCCAAGTCTCCAGTTAGCGCATTTGATACACTTGGTGCAAGTCTAATCATGAACGCTGTTTGCTTTGTTGTACTAACTGTAATACCAGTTTCCGAGTATGAGAAAATATAACCTCTATCTTCATCAAACCCACCGTCTGTAATAAACGCACTACCCCAGTGACTGATCAACGGAGTAATAGTTTGCGATATTAATATAACGCCAGTTCTATCTGTGTGTGTTGCTGCTATGCCAGCAGTATAACTACGTTGGGCGCCGGCTTGAAAATTAACAAATGTAGTGCCTCGGGTCAGTCCAGATAGCGTATTTCCACTTCTTGCAGTGAATGTTATAATTTCGTTATCTATATATAATGTGCCTGCTGTTGGGAAGAAACTACCGTCTTCTAGGGTAAGTGTAGTTTGAGTTGCATCTATTGCAGCAGAAAGTTTTCCACTTGGTCCTTCGTTTGACACTTCGTATCGCACAGGCAAGTTACCTGATCTCATAAATGCTTCTGTATTTACGTTTGAATTACGCATTCTATGTGCAAATACAAAGTTACCATCTGATCCGCGTAGCATAAAGTCAATAAAACCAGCACCATACCAACTGTATTGAATACCAATCATTTGCATTTTAGCAATATCAATATCGTATCCGCTTGGTCCAGTTCCATCTAATCTATCTAAATTAAACTCACTTTGTTTTACTTTTTTATCAACAATCAAGTTAGCCTTTGCGCCAGCAATGTTTACAACGCCGCGCCAATCAGGAGTAACTGTTATTTCTGTTTGACTGTTAACGTGACTTACAACATGCGTCATACCTTTGATGATAATTCTGTCGCCTGCTTTTAACTGATCTGTAAATCTAGTGTTTGTACCTGTTATTAAATTATTATCCACCGCTAATGCAATAGTTCCTGCAAGCTGTCTAGTACCTGTACGCTGGATAACACTAATATTAGTACCATCGTATTCCCAGAAGATTCCGTTTTGATCATCAAATATTCCTGAACGCACAGTTGCACCGTGCCACGCAACAACACTCATTTGTGATCCAAAACCTAGTATAGCATCGGTTGAACCTAGTCTACGTTGTGAACGTATCTTAAATGTGCGTTCGTCGACTACTTCTTCTACAGTATAATCAAACGTCGGTGGCACAGCAGTTTCGGCGCCACTATTATATCCCGGAGTTTCAACACCTAGAATCCTAATGATGCCGCCTTCTTGTACGCCGTGATCGTTGTCGTCAGTTACAACAGTAATTAAACTTCCTACTTCTACACTTTCAGCAGTTAGACTACGTAGGTCGTAGCTAGGTGCAAATAGAGCACCAGTTGTGTACATAATACCTTTACCTGATTGGTAACGAATATACTTTTTACTTTGACGTATTGCTTGTGCGCCGTGTTGTGGGCCGCCAGTTCCTAGTTGCACGCCGCCATCAAACGGTCTATGGACAAAGAAGCTGTCTGGTCTTGGATATACCTGGCCTATTATATTGTCATCTACAGTATCGATTGATCCCGGAGCTCTTACTTGGAACCTTAATGAGTTAACAGCAGGAATATCTGTAGCAATGTATGATCCTGCGGCTAAATTGTGATTATTAACTCCGTCATCTGAATCTATACTAGTAATAAAAGTACTGCCTGGCACTAACCCATGAGCGTTAGAAAATGTGGCTTCGATTGTAGCAAGAGCACTAAATGTAATTTCTTCATCAGCAGCTATTAAGCCTGTCGTAGCCTCAGCCATAGTTACTGTTGATATTAAATTTATTTCATCCCCTGCTGATGCTTCTATCCAATTATTAGTAAGTCCAGTAATTCCGCCGGAAATATCTACAGATGTAACTTGTAAATTTAAATCATTTAATGGACTAATTCCGTCTAAGCTACCGCCAGGTACTGCTAATCTGTTACCTACAGCATAATTGCTACCGTTAGCATTAATATTAATATCAGAATATATACTATTTTGCCTAATTACATTAATTGTTGCGGTTGTACCTACGGCTGGTACATTTACACCTTCAGTATTTAAGTATGTTTCAAGCGGAATATACCCTGTTCCAGTTGAAGTTGCTGCTGTTATTGTTCCAGTCGATAATTCGTCTATTGAGCTAATAGTAATAGTTACATCATTAGTTGGAGTCACTCCTCCGAATAGGTCTCCTAACACTGTCAATTCTTGACCTACATTATATCCAGTGCCTAGCAAATTTGTGTTAGTTACAAAACTGCCATCACCGTTTTGGCTAATATTAAAAGTTGCTCCTGTTGGTATTCTATTAGAGCCCGATGCTGCTAATATTGAATCACCATTATATGATGTTCCAGTCTCTGTTATTGCTATAATATTTCCTGTTCCGCCTACATTATCAATTGTAATAGTTAAATCATTTGCAGGTGTTGCGCCACCTAGTGCAGTGCCCGCTACAGTAATAGTTTCTGTAGGAAGAAAATTTATACCTTGATTAGTAAACGTAGCTGTATAAGAATCGCCAATTACTTGTACATTGATTATTGCTCCGGTACCGGATACTGTTGTTGACGAATATGCTACACTAGTAAACGTTTTGTCTAAAGATGGAGCAGTACCGGCAAATGTTATTGAAGTAATTGCCCCAGAAGCTTGTACTTCTTCAATTCGGATAGTAGCATCGCCATTTCCACCAACAATAGTAATTATATCAAATTGAGTGTAGTCGCTACCAGCAGTATTAATAACAGCAGTATCAATAACGCCGCCAGTTTGTAAAATATCAAAAGTTAACCCGGATCCAGTGCCGCCAGTTGTAGCTACATTGGTTGCATCTCCGTAACCTGTGCCTGCTGATGTTAAGCTGGTCGTTGTAGGAATGCCGTCTACGGTTGATACTGAATCAACCGAAACATATAAATCTTTTAACGTTCCTGTTTGACTAGGTACGAAAACTGATCCTGATATAGTTATAACGTCGCCTACTACATGCCCTAAACCTGGAGAATTTATTGTAACACTAGAATACAAACCGTCTAAAAAATCTACATCAAAATTTGCGCCTGACCCAGTCCCGCCTTGATATGTTGCTGATACTCCTGTTAAATAAATATCATTATTAAAATGTGTTCCTGTTATTGATGCTGTAACTATTGAGTTTGCACTACCTATAGAATCTACTGTGATTATAGCATCATTTGCAGGAGTTGTACCTCCTAGAACAGTTCCTAAAATTAATATTCTGTCACCAACTTCATACTGTATACCTTCGTTTTCAATAGCATCAATTACATATGTAAAGCTAGAATCATTTGCATATGATATAGAAAAGACTGCAAGAGCACCTATAGGATTAACATTATCAACAAATATTCCCGTATAAATTTGCCTATTGCCAATAATTTCATTTGTAAAATTACCACTAAATGTTACAGTATTTCCTGTAACATCAGTAACATATATAGCCGCGCCGTCTCCGCGGTCAATTGCTAAATCTTCTACAATACCAGTAGCGTCTTGAAAAATCATTTGATTTTGTCCAGCCGATGTATTACCTTGAGTCAGCGGAGTTAGGTATGTACCGCCGCCTGAGCTTTGGTCAATAATTCCTGTTACTTGTGAGCCGAGTGGTATATTTGCATTTGTTAATGGTGATCCAATTTCCGGAGCAGTGCCATCAAAAGGAATAATAGTCGATCCAGATGCAATTGCTAATTGAGCAGTCATTGTGCCGGCGCTGCCGTTACTTGCAATTACAAATTCCGGATTGCCTATTGTTGCTCCTGTGTAAAAACCTGCTTGTCTTAGTTGTGTGTATGTTGTCGATAACACTGTCGGATTAACTGTACCGACCTTAGATTTTGCATAAAACGTAAAAGTGTTAGTTGTTGGTACTTCAACAATTACAAAACTACCTTCAGCTCTTGCTGCGCCGGCAACTGAATCTTCTAGTGCTTTAATTGTAATTGGTATTCCTGCCGTAAATCCGTGTGCTCCAGTAGTTGTAACAGTAATTAAAGATTGACCAATACCTTCTGTGCCAGCACTGGCATCAGATACAACACTTATAACACTAGTGTCAGTGCCTGGTATTTCGTATACACTAGGATATCCCCGCATTGTTGCAATTGCTGCCCATTTTGTAGGCTGTAGGCCATATTCAAAGTCAGCATCTAGCATCGAAACTGGCATTGCTGCACGAGGACGCTCAATAGCATCTGTACCAAAATCAAACGGTCGTGTTCTAACTTCTTTTTCTTCTACAAAGATTTGAATGTCGTCTGCGCCGTTGTGAGCACTACTATCGTAATTTAGTTTAACAATAGTTAAGCCGTCGGTTGTTTGTAAAAATTTAGGAAAATCAGGGTCAATTGAAATACCGTTTGTAATAATTTCAACAGAACCGCCTGTACTTAGATTAGTAAAGTTATACATAACTTCACTTCGTGTACTGTTGGTAATTAATAATAGTTCATCAATGCTGTACTTGCCTTGGAATTTGACAGTAGATATGCCTGACTGTTCTAAAGTCGGCAGTGAACTAAGTCCGTTAGTTATAACATTAACAGTGATACTTACTAGTAAAGTAATTTTGCTAATTGCAGCAGTTTCAGCTGTTTTAGTTGCGTCTATTGTTTGTGTTACTTCTGTATTTGACGCAGAATACAATACATTAATTAAAATATAATTTGTAATTAACGTACCAATAAATGTGTGAGTTTGTATTTCTGGCTGTCGATCTCCATCAACTTGTGCAACCCCTTGATCCCAGTAATATTTTACAGTATTGTAGAGTTTTTCATTGCCGCCGTATCTTAAATCATTTAAGTATGCATCAATTATATACCCAACGTCTCTTTCACATTTTGCTTGATTATATGTATATCCCACAAACCCAGCAGCCCCTGCTGATACTTGATCTGCAATCCATGCTGTAGATTCTTTTTGTATAAATGCCTTGTTAGCATTTAATAGGCTATAGGCGTTTGGATATAAATTTCCAGTTGCACCAATGCCTGGGTTAAATACGTAATTTTTTATCTGTGTCTTTGCCATATTTTATAATCCAAATGCTATCGATAACGCTAATGCAGTACTATCTACATATTGCCTATTAGCTACACTAAAGTCTGTAGTAGGTAAATTTGCGACAGTTGCTGATGTAAATGCTGCTGTACTTGGAGCAGTTGCTCCAATTGTTGTGTTATTTATAGTAGTGTCAACTACTGGAACTGTAGATCCTGTAGATTTTACTATGCCTAACGTATCACCGTCTATTTTTACTACAATTTGATTTGCAGCTTCTAATTCTAAATTTGTGGAAGAACTAATTTTAGTTATACCGATGCCGTCGATATTCAACGTGCCGCCTACATATAAGTCGCCTACAATTCCTACTCCGCCTGCCACAACTAGTGCGCCTGTAGTAGAGCTTGTAGATGCAGTAATTGCGTTGATGTCAGCTCTACTAAAAACTCCAATAGGGTCAACTATATTAATAGTTCCAAATACAGTTCTGTCAGAATTACCATAATATAATACATCAGGTGCATTTGTTGCAACGAGAAAATTTAATGTACCTTCAGTTTTTCCCTGAGCATCAGCTCCGGTAGTTCCGTCAGTATGTGATAGTCCAGCGCTATATAGTGTAATTTTATCGTTTTCGTAAATATTAAAATCTAGTATAGGAATATTTAAAAAAAACGTATATGCACGAGATCTGGCAATCGTTATAGACGGACTGTTGCCAGCTACTTCCTGAAATATATATGCTGTAGGATCAGTAACTGAATTTTCTGTTATTGTAAAATCAACGATTGCAGAACCGCTTGCTAAAACAGTATTGATTGAAGTGGCAGTGATGTTACCGAAATTATCGACTTGAAATCCTGGTCCTTTGAATCCATATCTTGATTCAAATGGTGAATTAATTACTGCCATTGTTAGTCTCCTATATGTTATTTATCAGATAACAAAGTTAGACTACAAGCGGAGTTTGGGTATGGAAGTATTGGGCAGTGTATATTACTTTTGCTCCAGTAAAATCTGTTGTAGGGGTTAAATCACCGTCTATTACAGGATTTAGAATAACATCTACATAACTATCATTAACAGTAGCGGTTACTTCGATTATATCATTTAAAGTGTTGTTTCTTGCATATACTACTACACTAGCACGATCTCTTGTCGCAGTAATTAATACTTTAATAATTTCTTTATTGTTTGTATCAAAATCTGCACTTATTGTGTATTCTACACTAGAAAACTCGCCAACATGCCATCTGTCTAATTGTGTGTCAGCGTATATTTGCTTCCAGGGACCATTATGACTAATACCTGCATTATTTTTAAATAATAGTGTATTCTTTAAACCGTTTACTAGATATTTTTTTAAATTTTGCATAATGTGCCCCTGTTTGTAATATTTATCAGTTTTTCACGGTAATTAACTTATGGTATTCAGGCAAATACAAATATTCAATATCACAATTAACAAGGGTACGAATTGCATCGTCAAGTGTTTCTACAAGAGGTTCACCGCCTAAGTTAAAACTAGTATTAAAGATAATTGGACATCCTGTTACCTCTTTAAATGCTTTAATAATATCATAATAATGCGGATTTTGATCCCTGTTAACAGTTTGAATGCGACAAGTTCCATCAACGTGAATAATAGCAGGAATTTTTTCTTCGATACCAGTCTGACAATTTACGGCATACATCATTGTGGGAGAACTTTCCATGCCACGTAAATCAAACCACTCATGCACATCTTCTTCTAAGATGCTGCCTGCAAAAGGACGAAAGTATTCACGATGCTTAACACTATTAACAAAGTCCTTGCCGTTAGGGTCAGTTGGATCATACATAATACTTCTGTTACCTAATGCACGTGGACCGTTTTCAGAACGACCTTGAAATAATGTAACAATATTTCTAGCTGTCATTAACTTAACAACATCGTCTTTAGATGCATCAGTAACTTCTGCATTATACTTTTTAACAGTTTCTAATATCTGTTCTTGCGTATACGTATGCACCGGTCCTAGATATACATTATCAGCGCGATCTCTTACAGTAGTGTCGCGTGTAACATTATGGTAACAAATGTATGCTGCACCCATCGCTGTTCCTGCATCATTACTTACCGGCTCTACATATAAATCAATGCCTTCATCTTTAAGAGCTTCTAAATAATGATAGTTTGCAACACAATTTAGACCATAGCCGCCGCTAATTACAACGTTTTTACAACCACTTAATTCTACAGCGTGTCTAATTAAGCCCACAACTGCTGTCTGGGTCTCTGTCTGCACAGCGTATGCAAGATCTCTTCTATTTTCTAAAAGAGTAACATCGTCGCTATCATGTTGATTTAAAAATGTATACATATTAGCATTAACAACTGCTCCGTTTGGATATCTTGGAACAATTAAGTTTCTATTTGTAGTAGGTACTGGTAAATCATTTTTATCTACAATATTAGGAAAATTATTGTTATTGGTTCCATATGGAAATAGTCCCATGGTCTTGCCAGCTTCAATGCTACTCCATCCACAATACTCCGTAACAGCTTCGTAAGACTTAACTAGACCTGCGCGATCAGTTAACAATACATTAAACGTTGCACCAGGCTCCCAATTGCCGCCTTCGAAGTCTGTCATATATGCCCCGACTAACATATTTCGAGTTCCTAATGTTTTATGTAAAGTTTGAATACTATCAGGATAAGAACATTTGTATATGCTTTCAGTTTCCCACGCAGTTATTTGCTCTCCGTCAACCATTAAAGGAAAAAATGTTCCAGCACCATCTACAATAACTGCAACAGCTTGTTCAAAACCGCTTCTATAAAATGCCAATCCGGCATGCATTTTGTGGTGGAACATTGCCATGTCTATTACCTGCGGATGCGGATCCGCAGAATGATGTTCTTTAATCATTCCAAGTTTCCGTGCTAGACCCGTATATATATCCTCACCTGAATAATCAAGTTTGCCTGCTGTATCTAATGAAGTAGTATGCGATATTGCCAAGTAGTCTAACTTATCAGTATATTCTAAAATTTTGAGCATACTAGCAAGCGGGCCTCCGTCATATTTACGACGAGTTAATCTTTCTTCTTCTATGCTAAAAACAATTTCGCCGTCTTTCATTAAGCAGACACCTGCGTTATGCCCTCGAGCAATTCCTGCAATCCATAGCGGTGCTTTTTTCATATTAATATCCTCTATATTCTTTGTTAAAATTGTGTAATTCTAAATGTACTATGTTTGTAAATGCATCTAGATTATTTATATTACTTTTTATTTCTTGACATTGTTTAATCCAAGATTTTTGATTACTGTTTAGCTCAGCGTTATCTAAATACAAACTAGGCTTTAATATATTATATAGCCAGTCAACATACATCTGCGGCGATGGATGAGCATCCACACCTACATCCCAACTGTATAATTCTTCTGGACAACTTTTCCAACAGTAAGATCCAATTGGCTGTATCCAATTATCATCTTCCCATATTTTCTTATATGGTAAAAACATTTCTATATCCCAAAGATTGTTTTTATTATTAGGCAGAACTTCGTTATACGCAGTTGGATTTATAGCAATATCAGTACTTAATTTATCAAAGTCTCCAATACTAGTCATTTTCCATTTACAGTTTTTAGACTTAACAAGTTCTAAGGTAGTATATATTGCATTCAAAGAATACATTATGTACGACTCTTCATTAAAAAAATTAGTTAACCATTTTTTATCATATAATTTGTCATTGAAAAAGTTAAACATGCTTCCTTTTGTTTTCCAACTACGTCCTGGATCTCTGTCACTAATTGCATTGTTAAACAGATGATAATCATTTCTAAGATGTCCTGACCACTGTATAATCACTGTATCGTCAGAAGTAATATTGTTTTTTACAAAACATTCTGCAACTCTATTAGCTATAGCAACATTCCCAATTCCAGGTATTCCCCAATTTTCGAAATGCTCAAATTCTAACCCAAACAAGTCTGCCCAAGTGGGCCAATGATATGATGTAAAACTACAACCAAAAGTGTATAACGTTGCCATTATTTTTTTGTAGATGGCGCCTTATCAGACGCTAATGCTTTGTTTACAGATTCTACGATTACATCTTCAATTTTATCATTCATCATCATTACTCCTTCATTTACGCGATCTGCGTATTCATCTTGTGTAATTCTGATTGGGCTATATATTCTGGCGCCTTCACCCATGTCTAAAATATTGAAGTTTTTTTCGTTAGGGTAAGACACATTTTCTTTAAATGTGCTGCCAACTACAACAGTTGCAGTTTTGTTAAATGCATATGCTAAATGTTGTCCAACACTATCACAACCTAAAAAGTGATCAGATAACGTAATTATTGCTGCCCATGTTCTTAACGATATTCCTTGAGGAATTGCAATTGGGGCAGTTACACCGTGTTTTTGGAACTCTATTGCAATTTCGCCCATAAAAATTACAGCATATTCTTTACTCAGTTGTTTTACTATATTAACAACACTGTCGGCTTCAAAACTTCTTCCGCTAAAATCTGAAATAATGCCTTTTTCTTCAAACACACTCCTACCGAAGGGTTGAAAAATTACAACTTTATTTTTCTTAGTTTTTTCTTTAACATCTGTAATAACTTGTTGAGCCTGTATTAGCTCTTGTTTACTTAGTCTGATAGTAGGAACAGGAAGCTCTCTAATACCGTTATTATTAATAGCAATGTCGTATGCTTGTGACAAGTTTGCTTTTTGATTATAATATTCCCAGACTCGATAAGGCTCTGGACTTATTAATTCCATATCCTTTAACTTGTCTTCAAATAAATTTTTATGCCAATGATCGTATGCCTTTGCATGAAGCAACGGATGACCTTTATAAAATTCAGTACCGCCTTCACATACAATAATAAAGTTATTGTCAGGATTTTCTTCTGCAAATTTTTCTAATGCAGGTATCGAACAAACTACGCGGCCGGCGCCGCCGTTTATGAAAAATGCTTTGTTTCTAGACATAGTCAATTATGGTCCTATCAAGTTTAATGTTACTTGATATTTATTGGACCATAATTACTATAGCGTTAAAAGTGAATAGATTAACCTAATGGAGGCTCTGGCGGTGTTATTTTCCAAGGATCAACCGTTTTTACTTTAGATAGTTTAAACTTTGATCCTGCACCTGTTGCACTATTAGTAGTGTGATATACATCAACGTATGAGCCTGCTGCTGGATGATAAGCATATGCATGTACAGAACTTTGACGTGAAATAGTAAGAATTTCACCGGTAACATTGTCAACAGTTTCTACTTTAACAATAATATCACTAGCTGCTGTATTGTTTTTATATACAGGATCACTTATAAGAATTCTATCACCTACTACGTATCCAGTACCGCCAGCTGTAACAGTAATATCCCATGCTGCACCAAACGTAACTGGAAAATCTCTAAGGTACTGTTTATATTCTGCTACTTTATTGTAAATAGCAGTTGGTAGATCTTCTGATAATTTGTTATCATAAGCTGCTAATGATGTATTTCTATAAGTAATTTTATCTTTCCATGTGACAAAAGGTTTTTTCCAAGCAAAAGGAGTAATAAACTGTTGTCCTGCAATATCGTATGTAATTTCTTTAACTTCGTAAGTATGATCAGGCATAACAGGATCATCTCTTACATATGGAATGTTACTTCCTGGAATATCTTCAGAGATATTAGGATATAAATCTTCATTGATTCCCATACCAACTAAAGAACAAATTAACGGGTTGGTATTACAGTCTACTTCTACAACATAAAACTCATCGTTAGTTTCGTTAAACGTTTCATATTGTTCTTCTGCAATAATAGCACCCGTTAGTTTATTGGTAGTTGAATTTATTATCAAATACTGTTTCTCAGGACCTTCATATGTTATGGTGCCTGTTTTTTTTAATTCAGCAGTTTGATAATATTGATCATCGGCTATATTATATGTAAATTCTTTACTTATGTTTTGCATAATTGTTACCTTGTATTAATAATAGACTACGTACACTAAGCCGCCGCCACCTGGGCCGCCGCAGCAACACCCGCCGCCGTAGTTCTGCGCACTGTGTCCGCCGCCACCTGGAAAGTTACCGAATGCAATACTACCGCCTGAGGCAAAACATCCGCTGCCGCCCATTTTCATGCCGCTACCTGTCATCGGTGCATTTGCCGCTAATTGATAACCTACATTGAAGCAGAACTGAGTTGGAGCAGCTGAGCCTTGAGTTCCTGGAATAAAAAAGTCTGTATTGTCTGCTCTGCCGCCACAACAAAAACAATTTGAACAACATCCATAACAGTTCTGGAAGTAGTTGCATCTTGGTTCAATACTAGGTGCCCGACCGCCACATACTTTAGATTCCCAAGTTGATTGTCCACCGCCGCCTAATGAACATACAAAAGTACAACATCCACACTGGCCGCCACTGGCAGCAATACAACACCCTGACGATGCTGCACAAATTCTAATTTCTTGGCCCGGAGAAACTGTACAACCTTTAACTGCATATCCGCCTGATCCTGAACCGCCGCCTTGCATACAGCAACATCCACCGCCGCCGCTGCCGCCCGCGCTCCACATTTCAAAAACTGCATACGATACGTCGTTTGGCACTGTCCATAAACAACACCGTCCGCCATTACTAGTACTAAGAGTATTAGTGTTGAAAACACTAAAGTCTTGCGGGGGTTTCCCTACAGGTAATTCATAACCTGGTAATAAATCTCTTAAATTTGACATTATGCTGGTACTCCATAAAATATAGTAACAAGTCCGCCTGCGCCTGGCCCGCCCCAACATTGTCCACCATTGTGAGCAACAGCACTTCCGCCTCCGCCACCTGGCCACGGAGCTGCTCCGTTCATTGTGACGCCATCTCCTGTCATACACCACATTCTTGATCCACGCAAGCCGCCTGGAGTAAAAGGTGCACTAGATGCATAACTCCACGCACCTGAGTAACAATTTGGATTACTTCTAACTGCACCTTGTGTTCCGCAGATTCCAAAATTGCCAACAAAACTTCCAACCTGGCAATTTGAACAGTTCCAACAGCCACTGCCAACAAAGCAGCCTGTTGTTCCAGGGGCGCCGCCTGATGCACAAATTTCGTTTGCGCCGTTAGATACTCGAACAACATAACTAGGATAGCCAGGTTGTCCGCAACATGCTATGCAACATCCTGTTGAACCAGCTGAACATATTCTAAGCTGTTCTCCAGGAGTAACCGTTATAAATTTTCTAGCATATGATCCTGCGCCGCCGCCATTGCCTTGCATACAACAGCATGCACCTCCGCCTGCGCCGCCGCCGCCCCAAAGCTCTATACCAACCCAAGTTGCGCCTGTTGGAGCAGTCCAGAGACAACAAGTGCCGCCGCTAAGTGCGCTAACTTTGTTAACATTAAACACATTTAATGTTTCAAAATTTAACTCAACGTCACCCTCGCCGCCTACTATTTGTAAAAGTGATCTTAAACCTGCCATATGTTACTCCGGTGCGTGTGGATAATTTACTTTCCACGCTTCTATTTCACTATCTGTTCCGTAACCGAATGTATTCGGCAAGTCTCGTAGTGCTTGTCTATAATTAATCCAAGGCTGTTTAACAACGTCAGGCATATCTGGAGATATTTTGCCGTCGCTAGCTGTTAACATTGAATTTCTAGTTGATAGCACAAAATCCCAAGTCATAGGAGAAGTAACAAAATCGCCTGTACTCCAAGTATTTGTGTCTGTATTATACATCAAGTTTGCAAGATCATATGTTTGACTTAATGTTGCTACTGAATTATAAGTAAACACAAATCCATCTGGTAAAGTGTCGTCTGTAGTAGATACATCAGTATATGTTACACAATCTTCTTTTAGCATTGATATGATTACTGGATTATCAGTTGCTGTTACTTCTACTTTGGTAGTTCCTATAGGAACAGGAACATCTGCGCCGTCTTCTCGACTAGTTAGTGGCGCAAAGGATTGATTTAACAAGCCAGTATCGGTATTTATAAACACCCATACTCGATCTGGACCGGTATAATTTCCTGTTGCTGTTTTATTTTGAGCTGACGTAGTTGCATATAACTTGTCAGCAATGTTGTATGTAAAACTTACTGTTTGTGTTGTAATTGGTGTTGGCATATGTTTATTCCTTTATGAGTAACTGACTTTAATTAGGCCGCCAGCGCCGTGCTGACCTGTGCAATATCCGCCACCGCATGCTGTGCCTGGCGTTCCCGGGCCTGCTGGGAAACTAGGACAACTAGTCATTCTATCAGCGCCGGCTCGGGTAAACTGGCTAGCACAATAGTCTGGAGTTTTTCTAGTACTTCCTAATCCGCCTGCAACATGCATATATACTTGATTATAGCAATACTGAGTAGCAATAAAAGTTGATCCAGATCCTGCCATTACAACATCACCTAATCCACAGGATGAAAGCAATGCATGGCAACAAATGTAGCCGTTTGCCATGCCGCCGCGTGTAAAATCACTACATCCGCCCGTGCCGCCTGTGGCACACCCTATTGTAGTTCCTGATAATGCTACAAATGACGGAAATCCTTGCGGGCCAATGCCGCAACAACATCCTTGACAGCCCGAGCCTGCACCACATATTGTATATTGTTGACCGGCGGTTAC
>Ga0222646_100346_pt1 | contig 13854 bp, 15 predicted proteins | sample AntAcemetagen293_FD_179819 | JGI IMG/M metagenome (GOLD analysis project Ga0222646, IMG submission 179819) | Saline water microbial communities from Ace Lake, Antarctica - #293 | ecosystem: Environmental > Aquatic > Non-marine Saline and Alkaline > Saline | place: Antarctica: Ace Lake | collected... | reverse complement strand
CTGACCTATTGGATGGTGCGGGATTAGATACAAGTGCTTCAGCTAACACAGTGGTTAAACGTGATAATTCAGGTGACATTAATGCTAGATTATTTAAAAGTAACTTCGCTGAACAAGGTCAACCAGTCGATACCGCTGACTTCTGCTTCCGCAATAGCACTACAGATAGCTTTTTGCGATTTACAACTCAAGCGGGTTTGAAGTCTTATTTAAATTTAGGGGCGTATGCACTTATCTCTTCTGCTAGCACTTTGCATGGTGATGCTTTAAGAATTTCTGGGACGACTGTTACTCTCGTCAAAGGTAATGGTTCATCTGAGTCTGTCACCTTACCCGCCCAGACAGCACCGACAACAACACAAGTAGGTTCTGCTACGGCAGGGTTGGCTACGGGGTCTGTTGGTAGTTATGCGTTTTTAAAGTCAACAAGCACCACAACTCAAAATCCAGGAAGCACTAGAGCAGGCAGTGGTTTAGATTATGCGGGTACTACGGACAATAATAATGAGGTGCATTTTACCAGCACATCACCAGCGGGTACCTGGAGGTGTATGGGTTTTTCAAAAGCATACACATACACTTCCTATTATAGCAAAGCCACCTATACTATATCATCCGCTACTCTATGGTTAAGAATTTCATAAAAGGAAAGTAATATGGATATGATATTGACCAACCCAACTAACATTAGATGGGCTAATGCAGAACACACAAGACTAGATATGAATATTGAACACAGTGTATTCGGTGTAGTAGGCTTCTCGGCAGACTTGAATGACACTGAACATCACGGAGTGTATATGTTCAACTCCATAAATGATAATCAAGCTGATTTCGTTATAGCGGATTTCGACCCGTGGTATTGGAACCCAGAACACCCAGATAACCCAGCAAATCAAATAACAGTAGTAGAGGTATAAATCATGCCAGAACCAATTAGCAGAACAAGTTTAGTAGCAAACACATGGATTCGTCAGATGCACTTCATTAAAGCGGGAGATGCAAACTGCGGACACGCTCATTCATTTGACCATCAAACTATTGTCGCACATGGTAGCTTCAAGGTTGAAGTTGAGGATAAGGTTGCTGAGTTTAAAGCACCTATGATTATCTTCATTAAGGCAGGAAAGGAGCATAGAATAACCGCATTAGAAGATGACTCAAAAGCTTTCTGCGTTCATGCTGTTCGTAATGGGGTTGAAGTGAATGACATCATGAATCCAGATGAAATCCCAGAAGGTACGGTGTTTGGTGAAGAAACTCACCCATTGGTTATGGGTAGTACTTCCGAAAAACTATACCGAACTACGACTAAGGATTTAGAGTCTTTGATTAAGGAACAAGATGCGAAGAGAGCAATTAAATAACTTCATTACAGAAGAGGAGCGACTTGAATTTGTAGAATGGTTTGAGTCATCTTTGCGAAATGAGGAAAATATGTTTCCTGGCTTATCTCGTGGAAAGTTTGGTTATGATGTAAGAAAGACTTCTAGGCAACAGAAGAAGGTAGTCTTTCCTGATGTAGCAAATCGTGTATGGGATAGAATTAAAAACACTATCTCATTTACAAGCAAGTGTTTGCCTCAAAATTTACCATGCGGTAAGCCCTTCATTGCCGTAACTACTTTTCCAGGTGGTGATACTTACTCTCATCGTGACCCAACAAGCATTCATGGTATGTCAGTTCTAAGGATGAATATAATCATTCAAAAACCTGATGAAGGGGGTGTACTGCATGTCATGGATGAAAGTAAGGTAACTCATGAATGGGATACCCCAGAAGCTTCACTTCACTGCTACAACGTAACTGAGTTTTCTCATGCTGTTACAGAAGTCAAAGGGAGTAAGCCAAGGTTTATATTTATATTCTCAATGCAAGTTCCTTATGATGATTGGGAAAAAGGACTCATAAATTATGAAACACTCTAAAGCAATAAGAGTAGCACCTGAATCAGTTTTTGGTCTTGCTCAGTCTCTTGGAACTTACCAAGCTGCTATCAAGGCACTAGTATGAAAGAACAACTAATAGCATTTGACCAACTAGTAAACACTCTAGTTTGGTTGAAGTCAGAAGGCTTTGGCAAGTGTAACGAAACGCTCTCAAGTAGGGCGTGGCGATTACGTGACGATAGCCACGGACACAAGATTATTGACTTCCTGTTCTTCTGGGAAGAGAATCACTGTAAAATGTCTTATGAGAATGAACTGAGACGTAACAACAACTATAAAGGATAAGATATGACTGGAATACTATTTACGATGCTTAAGGAAATCTTTTTAAGCTTACTTGTTAAGATTACTTTTAAGACAGTCTTAGAACGCTTTGCTACACGCTTAGTTGTATATGGCTTAGACAAGCTTAAAGGCTACTCAGATAATAACGTAGTAGATGAAACCGTTGATGATATTATTAATCAGCTTAAAGGTAAAAAGCTACAAGTAATTGAGCAACTAAAAGAATAAAGGGACTGGCTATGACACCAGAAGACCACAACAGACTAGACAGAATTGAATCAAAGCTTGATAAAGTAGCTGAGGCTCTATTCAGTTTAGCTCGTATGGAAGAGAAGATGGTCAGTCTATTTAGACGGATGGACTCTTACGACAACGAACAAAAGAGACTAGTAGAGAAAGTAGCTTTACTAGAGGCTACTAGCTCAGGTGAGAGTTCAAAGCTTGAATGGGTTGAAAGACTTATTTGGGTTGGGCTAGTAGCTATTGTCACTTTCTACGTTAATACTACAGGGGATTGATATGGAATTACAACACTTTAAGATTGAAGAGTTTAACTGCTCACATACAAATAAGAATGAGATGGATGAAACATTTCTATTACGTCTAGATGAACTACGAGAGGTATGTGGAATACCTTTTAAGATTACTTCTGGGTATCGAGATGCTATGCATCCAGCGGAAAGAAACAAAGAAAAACCTGGCAAGCATAATGAAGGCATTGCAGCTGATATTTATGCACCAGATGGCATTACCAAACGAACCATTGTTAAACATGCTTTAGGTTTAGGGTTTAACGGGATCGGTGTTGGTAAAACGTTTATTCATTTAGATACCCGTAAAGGGCATCCTGTTATTTGGGGATATTAATATGCCAAGGGCTACTAAAAAGACTGATGTTAAATGGTAGGGAGATAATATGAGTGAAGTCATTCAGTTTGACAACCTGGCTAAGATAGGGCTAGTAAAAGATACACCTGATTTAACACTACCTCAAGGTGCATTTTCAGATGTACTTAATGTACGCTTTAGAAATAATGCTATTCGTAAAATAGAAGGTGAAGTAGGGCTAGGTAACTTTGGTAATGGCTCAAACAATATTATCTTTGTAACTTACTGGGCTAATCCAAACCTTACACCTAATAATGGTTATTACGTTTATGTTTATTCAGATGGCACTACAGATACCGTAGCTATTCGTAGTGTTACTGGAACTATGATTAATGTTTTATATACAGAAGCTTCTGGTGGTAATTGGCAATCAACGATATTCCAAGGTGGTTATATCTTAATCCTTAATAACGGTAAGGATGTACCTAAGTATCTTTCAGATAAAACAGGTAATATAGATACTTCAGATATTCAAGCTTACGATTTAGTAGGTTGGAATGATGACTACTCTACCTTAGAAGAAGTAGTTAACTTAACATACAACAGTGATACAGATTCAAGAGACTATTCAATAGGCCTTGAAATAAACTTTACAACTACTAGAGTAATAGGATATATCTTTGATGAGCAAGGTACACCAGTAGGGCGTTCTGAGTTAGAGTCTAATGGGACTGAAGGGGAGTTTACACTCGCTCTTGATGGGCCTACTAATACTCATATACTAACTGCTTCAACTGAACTAAAAAATAACTTTCAGATTGTTATTTATTTACAATCTATTGATAATGTAGTTCTTACTGCAGGAATAATTCGTTCCTTTGGAAACTTATTAATTGCTGGAGATTTAAAAGAAACTGCAGTAGGTACTGGTCAAGTCATTCGTAGGCTTACTGGAGCTATCCGTACATCTGATGTAGCTCAACCTGGAGCAGTACCAACTAACTGGAATCCTTTTGCTGCTGGTGTTACTACAGCTGATGAGTATATCTTAAGTTCTACAGGTGTTATAAGAGATATTGTTGAGCTACAGGGTAGAGCATATATCTACACAACACACAGTATACACTCACTCACACCCAATAATAGTATCTCTATACCATTCTCATTGAATGTAGTATCTTCTGCTTATGGTGCACAGTCTATGGATGCTGTAGTTGAGATGGATGGTAAACATGTTGTAGTAGGTTCTAATGATATTTATATTTTCTCAGGGCATCCTGGTAATATTCAAAGTATTGCTGATGATCGTGTTCGCTATTACTTCTATGATAACTTAAATAAAGACTACGCTAATAGTGTAAGAGTCCTAAGATATAACAGATATAATGAGATCTGGTTTAATTTCCCTAACAAGAACTCAGTAAATGGTGAGCTAAATGAAACACTTATTTGGAACTATCGTACTAATATTTGGACTAAAAGAGTTATCTCAGGATTCAGAGGTATAACTACAGGTCTTGTAGAAGTAGATGGTAAAGTAGATCCTAATCAGTTATATCCTATACTTTGTAGTGATGCTACTATTTTGGCAGCTGACTTAAGCTATACAAATGTAGATGGTACTTCATATGAGTCTTACATTGAAAGAACTAATTTAGAATTAAGGCCAGTGATAGACACTGAGTATATTCGTTCCTTTGCATTGTATCTACAATCAGATGAAGCAATAACATTAAGCTTTAAAGTAAACCAAAAAGATAATCCTAGTGATGCTACTGATTTTACTAATGATAAAGAATATTATTTCTTATCTAACACAGTAGACACTCAAGGTGAATCGACAAGTGATTATAAAGCAGATGTAAGAGTTAATGGTCGATTTATGGGCTACCGCATAACAGATGGTAGTGATAACAATAATGGTTGGGTTCTATCTAGTATCGTAGTAGAAGCAGGTAAAGCAGGAGTTAGATAATATGGCAGTCATTAGACCCCCTATTACAGGAGATGTAGTTCTAGATTCTTATCTAGATCAAGTAGCACAAGAGTTATCACTTGCTACGTTTTCTACAGCAGCATTAGAACAAAACCTACTAAATGTTGATTCCAATACATTTTCTGCTACTTTGTTTTTGTATAGACGTGCTCAATCTGAGGAAACCCCAGATGGAATCCAAACAGACCTTGAGTATAACTATACTAATGGCAGTCTAACCACCATAGAAAATGATCAACCTTTAACTGAGATAGATGATTGGAGTTTTAATACTCCTCCATCAGTATTAGATGGGGATTATCTATGGCAGACTTATGTACATATTTCTTCTAGGTTTAATAGAGAAGCTATATCTTTTGATAGTTGGAGTTTACCTAGAATACAAGCAGATGCTTTAGGTATTTCTCAGATACCTACACCTTTAAGACCTAGGAATATTTCTATAACTCGTACATCTGCTTCTAAAGCTTCTTTATCATTTGATTATGATGAACAAGATATAGAGCACCCAGGTTTATACGCTGTTGTTGAATTGTTGTATCCTGATTTAGTTGGGAGTGAATGGGAAACTAAAGCTTACTTAACATATCCATCAGATACAATAGATATCAGTGATTACACTGAGATAGATAGTGATGTATCTTTTAGAGTTAAAGCGGGTAATGTTTTAATACAAAAAGAAAGTCCTTATTCTAACATACGTACATTAACTCCACTTACACCTAGTATACCTAGTACTTTAGAGATAGCTCGTGTAGGAGATTCTGCTACATTATCTTGGGAGTACACTGCTAACTTTGCTAAGTTAGATTTCTTTGAGATTCAATATGCTTTCTCTAATGGTGTCTTTAATAGGTTACAAGAAGTGCCAGGAGATATCCGTTCTACAGTTATTGAAGGTATTGGTAGTATTACTGATACTATCTCTTACAAAATTAGAGCAGTAGGTATTAACGAAAGAAAAAGTGGGTTCTCTAGTGAAGCGGAAATAGAACCAGTAATACCTAACTCTCCTACTAATTTGAATTTCCTAAGAGTCTCTAAGAATGAAGGTCGTTTGTCTTGGGTAACTATAGAGAACGATGCAGTAATATCTCACTATGATATTGAGATATCTGTTGGTGATGAAAGTAATTATACTTTAATTGGTTCTCTAGGGGCACCTGCAAATACTTTTAGTTACTCTGGTTTACAGACAGAAGATGATGAGTTGTTCTTTAGAATAACTTCAGTGGGTATGAACAGACTATTTAATGGTCCTTCAAACTCTGCTAAGTTTATTCCAGGGGTCCCTAATGCACCTATTAACTTAATACAAGAGAAGTTATCTAAGGATCAAGTTAAGTTGAGTTGGGAGCATACCGAAGGGTTTACAACTACTCGTAACTTTATTATTGAAGCTAGACAAGCTGGAGCTGAAGGTAGTTATGTAACAGTAGCTACTGTAGATGGTAATGATAGAGAGTTTATTGTAGATGGAATATCTGTAAGATCTACTGTATTTGAATATAGAATCAAAGCAGTTGGTTTATATGGGCGTACATCTAATCCCTCTTCTTCTACTTTAGTATCTCCAAGTACTCCACTACATCCTACTAATTTAATATTAGAAGCTGTAGAAAACGTAGGTACAGTAACATCGGTTAAATTAACTTGGACTAGCCCATTAGATCCTTTTAATCAGTACTCAACAATCACTGCTCAGTTAAAGCATGAGTCAGATAACCAATGGAAAGATGTAGCGGTAGTTCCCGCAGAGTCCAACCAAGTAGAGTTTCAACCTTCACGTCAAGGTACTCTTTCTTTTAGACTTCGCTCAACAGCAGTTAACGGTATTTCTTCAGAACATTCTGATGAAGCTTTAATATATATTGCAGGTGGTTCAGCTACAGACAATGCTATTTATAATGGTGATTCTGGTTTCTTATCTACTAAACATTACTCTGTTAATGATGATGATTTTGAATTAACCCTACCAGGAGATGTAGATGTTATATCTGGTGGTACTTATGACTCAATATCTAATAAGATTACAGGTCAATTAAATACAGATTTAGTATTATATTGGTATACTGATATTTCATTTAACATGGTTAATAGACAAAGACACTTCTACTTAAATGTAAATAATGTAGAAACAGTAGCTACTAATCCATCTCCTTGGGATATTGATAGAAACAATGTACTTGTTGAAATTCTTACAAGTAGAGTAGACACTAATGAGTTTTATATTAATGACGGTACTCCTTTAAATAATTTTATTTATGTAGGTTCTAATGAAAATCCAAGTAACATTCGTACTTACTCTTTAAGAGAAGAAGGCGAATTTATATATTCATCTAGAGAGTATATTAATCTTACTATGAAACGTACATTTACATTTAGGCAAGCATCAGCTTCTATAATAAAGTTAACTTTTAAAGCTAATAAAGAAGCTCCTGTAATCTCTTTAGATTCTGGGAATGCCCTTAAGCTAGAGGCTTTTGCTACTGAAATAATGGATGATATAGATGATTATGCAATCACAGCTTCTTCATCAGATCCTGATGGAACTCTTTGGGAATTCTCAGAGAACTTTGAAGCAGCACCTAAGATATTCGTAACACCTAATGCAGACACACGTGTATGGGTAACTGATAAATCTGCCACATCTTGTAGAATACATGCAGCTGATACCTGTACAGTAGATGCTACAGCACGAGGCCGATAAGGAGACACTATGGCAATAAACTCTCAATCCCTGTCTACTATTCAAAACAAAGTGACAGGTTTAACAACTAACGAAACAGACTTTAGATCAGGATTATCTGAGACTTTAACTCAAGTTGATGCTAATGAGATTAAACTATCTAACTGTAATAATTTAGATTTATCTAAGCTTAATGATGTAACTGCTACCGCAGCTGAACTAAATACCTTAGACGGTATTTTAGCTTCTACATCTGATCTTAACATTCTCAGTGGAGTTAATGTTACTAGTCAAGAATTAAATATTCTAGATGGAGTAACAGCTACAACTAGTGAAATAAATAAACTAGATGGTTTAATTACTACAACCGCAGAATTAAATAGCTTAAATGGTAGTGGTATTACTACAGTAGATTTACAAAAACTAGCCGCTGTTTCTTCTACTGCTGTAGAACTTAATAAGCTTGATGGTTTCACAGGTAATGCTGCTGACCTAAACCGTACTATTCAATTAGATGCTATGGGTGATGGTACTACAGGTCAAGTAATGACATCTACGGGTAACGGTGCTTACTCTTGGACTACTCCTGGTTCCTTTACATGGATTCTTGAAGATGGTGATGGTACTGAAGTCCCTATCTCTACTCAAGAAGTTAAGTTTAATGAAGGCTCTGGTATTGATATTAACTGGACTGATACATCTAACGGTAATGACTCAGATCCTTTTGACTTAACTTTCACTAATACTGATAAAGGTTCTTCTCAGAATATCTTTAAGAACATTCAGATAAATGGAGTTAATTCTTTTTCCGCTTCTTCTAATACAGAAAATTTAAACTTTAAATCAGGGTCTAATCTATCTTTATTTGGAGCTGATGGGGATAACTCTATTACCTACGGTGTAATAGCATCTCCCTCTTTTACTACAGTAAATGCAACTACAGTTAACGCTACTGGTAATGTAAGTGCAACTACAGTTAACGCTACTAATATAAACGTATCAGGAACTCTTGTAGAGACTTCTGACCAACGCTTAAAAGAAAATATTGAACCTATTCCTCAAGCTTTATCTCTTGTGAATAAACTCAATGGTGTTTACTTTAATAAGATCGAGACTCCAGATAAAACTGAGATAGGTTTTATAGCTCAAGATGTAGAAAAAGTATTACCTGAGTTAGTAGAAGATACTGGCCTATACAAAGCAGTTTCTTACGCACGTACTGTAGCAGTACTAGTAGAAGCAGTAAAAGAATTAACTAAGAAAGTAGAAGAGTTAGAAGCTAAAGCTTAAAGTACTTTGGCCCTTTATAGAAACCGATGACTACTACTTCTATACACTATTATGAGGATAACAATATGCACCTAGACTATGTAGAAACAGAAGAGTTCCTAGAGAACTACAAAGAATATTCATCATGGATTAGTAAAGCTTTAAAGCATGGCTCTGGTGCTAACTCAGCATTAGAGTTATCAAAAGAAATTATCAATGGTTCTCACCAACTCTGGATAGCACGGGGGACTGATTGCCCTATTCTCAATATCACAGTAACAACAGTAATTATGTGGGAAGGTATAAAGACTCTTCATTTAGTTACTGCTACTGGGGAAAACTGGGAAGGCTACAAAGATGCACACCACACACTAGAAGAGTTTGGGAAGTTGGCTGGTTGTGAAAGAGTAACATTCTGGGGAAGACCAGGGTGGGACAGAGTTATTAAGAAATTAAAAGGTATGAATGGGCAACAATATGAAAAACAATATGTTGTCTACAATATGCAACTAGGAGAGATTAATGCAACAAGAACCTAAATATTTTAAGGGTGGTGGTGGGACATCTACCACTTCTTCTACATTAGATCCAGCAATTAGAGATGCTATACTGCCTGTTATTAACAGAGCTTCGGGTGCTTATCAGGCGGGGGATTTAGAAAAAGTAGCAGACACAGGTCAGGCTACCCAAGCTTACCAACAAGGTATGCAAGCAGCTGATGATTACAAAACTAGGTTAGGTAGTCTACAAAACGTAGCTGCTAATATTGGAGACCTAACAGGACAGTATGGTGAAGGTAGAACGGAAGCCAGGGCAGTAGGGCAAGAGATGATGGGTGGCTTAGATAGAGAAGCTATGCAGCGTATGATGACTAACACCCGTGGTAATTTAATGCAACAAGCAGAAAGTGCGGGTGCTCTTACTTCTGCTCGTGCTCAACGTTCTATGGATTCAGCTATGGCTGATAAGGCACTACAATTACAGCAAGCAGATCTAACCCAGAAAGGGCAAGGTGCTCAAGCTCTTATGGGGCTTGGTACTCAAGCTCAAACAGCAGGTCGCCAAGGTATGAAAGATATTTCTGAACTTGCTGCTCAAGGTATTGAAGCCGATAGAGCTAAAGTACAGGCTGCTCAAGGTATCCGTGGATTACAACAAGAGGAATATGATGCACCTATGAAAGCTGCTATGGCTATGGGTTCTTTCTTATCGGGTGCTCCTCAAGGAACCCAATCTACTACTGAGAATACTGGAGGAGGAAAATAATGACTTGGGAAGAGATTATGAAGATGCAGCAAGATACTCAAGCTTCTGCTCAAAAGAATAAGTCAATGGCTGCTCAAGGTGCCCAAAGCTCTGCTCAAGAAGCTCAAAAATCAGCTGCTGCCGCTGATGCTCAGTCACAAATGATGGGTAAGTTAGTAGGAACTGCGGCTGGTGCTGCAATAGGTGGTCCAATGGGTGCCTCTCTTGGAGGCCAATTAGGGGGTGCCGCAGCAGGTGGTGAGATAGACCCAGTTGCTTTGGGGATGGGGGTAGCTGCAAGTGGAATGATGGGAGGTTTAGATTCTGCTGCTGGAGGTGCTGCAGGGGAAATTGGTATGGCTAATGCGGGTATTTCTGGTGAGCAAGCAGATATGTTGTCTGGTCAAATGGAAGGTTTTGGATTAAGTGATCGTATGGCTACTGGTCAATTCTTCGCTAATGGTGGCCCTGTAAAACACTATAAAGGTGGTGGCACTGTAGGCCAGTCTATGGCTACCCCTCAGGTCTCTATACAGCCTGCTACTCAACTACCAGAACAATACAACCAAGGTACTCAGTTAACAGGTGCTTTAAATCAAGGTAATAATCAGTTAACAGGTGCTTTAAATCAGGGTAATGAGAGTCTAGTTGGTGGAGTAATGGATGCCCCTCAGCCACCTATTAACACTACAGCTCTCCAACAATTAAAGTTATTACCTGGCGGGAAATAAGGAATAAGTTATGGATAATGTTAAAAAATATACCCGAAAGACTGCATCTGATGGTGCTACTACGGAGTCTTATGAATTCCATGTACCACCTATGCAGAAGATACCTAAGCCAGTTGATGGTGATGTCACTTATGGGGACCCAACAAATCATCCTGGAGACCCTAAAGGGGTAGACACTATCCCTGCATGGTTATCTGAAGGTGAGTTTGTAATGAACCCTCAATCAGTAGAGATGTATAGTAAAGAGATAGAGGCAATGAACAATCATGGCCGTATTATACAAGCTGCTGAAGGTGGCTTAATCCCACAATATCACAACGATGGGGGTAAAGCAGAGCTTACTTCTTGGATTGATGATGATGTTTTAAACTCTGTTCGTATGCAAGAATCTGGAGGAGGACGTTATCTTGAATCCCCTGCTGGGGCTTTAGGTGATTATGGACTTATGCCTGTAGCATATATGGGCGGTAATGACGAAGGAACTAAAGGATATGGTCATGGTGTTCCTGATACTATGATTGATCCTCTGAACCCTGAAGAAGCCAGACAGCGTTCTACAGAAATCCTTAAAGGGATTCAAGAGTATAACCCTGGGTTTACTCCAGAACAAGTACTTCAAGCATATCATAGTGGAGTTGAAGGAGTAAAAAATAGTATTAGTGGAGAAAAACCCCTTGGTCCAATAGGAGCAGCTTATGGGGAACAAGTTTTAGATAGAGCGGCTATACCTGAGAATTTAGAAGCTAGATTTGCTTCTGCCTCAGATAATGCTTTAGATGTACCTATTAATTTAGGGCAAGAGATTCCTACTGATGTTTCTCCTTGGGATATTCAAGTTTTAGATGGTGAAGATAGAACTGAACTAAGAAAAAATCCTTTTTCCTCTGAACAAAGAAGTGCTGGAATACCTCCTGATAAACCTAAAATGAATTCTACATTAGGTAGTGATAAAAATTCTGCATTAGACCTTGATGCACCTACTCTATTAGACCAAATAAATATACCAGGAGATCCCTTACCTAGTTTAGTAAATATATCAGAAGAAGATAGAAGTAATGCTGAAGCAGCTTATTTTAAAAATGAAAAAGATTTCGGGGGTATTTTCCCTGAAGAAGTTAAGGTAAATAATACTCCTCAAGAGAAGTTAGGCTTCTTTGAAAAATTATTAGGTAAAGATGCAATCGATAAGGTTAAAGATTCTTTTGCTAATTCAGTAGATAATCTATTTGACACTAATGAATTAACTAGTGCTGCTGTTCTTTACTTAGGACAAAGATTAATGGGGTATAGCCATGAAGGTTCTTTTAGTTGGACAGCTAAAAACTATGCTACCAATGTCTTAGGGAAAATAAAGAATGCAGATAAGTTATTTACTGCAGGTACTCATACTAAAGACTCTATTGAAGAATATAGAAAAACTGGTGATGCTAGTAAGCTTAAACTTGTTCCAGAGAAGGAAGAGGAAAAGGATATAAAGGTCAAAACTTATTTTAAAACTACTTTTGGTGGTGGAAATAGAGTTGTAGAAGTTATAGAGACCCCACAAGGTCCTGTTCAAATTGATAGAAAAAGTGGACAGCGAATTCCTATTGATCTTTCAGAGTACAGCGAATATACTCCTGCTCAACACGGAGCTTTAGCAGTTCAAAGTAAACTTACTAATTTTATCAAGGATGAAGCAGACTTTAATAAACCTGATGAGGATGGGAATTATAGAAAAGTAAAAGCGTTTAGTCCCCCTGCTTTAGTTTCAGCTTATGCTACTAGGCTTCAGAAATTACAGGGAAATAGAGCAGACCTTTATATGCTTAATTCTGCTGGTTCTCAACGTTTACTAGCCTACTCAAATGCTGCTACGAATTATTATGAGAATAATGGTTATAAACAAGTTAAAAATTATGAAGGCCTGATGGATGCTGTTGATTCTGGATTATATACTGAAGGTATTGGTATGAAAACCCCTGATAATAAACCAATAGATTTAAGCCAAGTTAGTAAATCTTTAGATAACTTAAAGAAGTTAGTTGCAGTTAAAAATAACAATGGTACAAAAACTAATGTGGCAAGCGAATCTGCATCAGCTTTAAATATCTATGATAGAGCTGGAAAAGGACTATTAGAGGGAGAAGAACTTGCATTTGTAGAAGCATTTGAAAGGTTAGAAGTTCCTGAAGGGCTTTCTAAAGAATTGTTCTTTCTCCAAGAATATTTTGGACAACAGATTAAACAACAATAAAATTAAAGAGGTATCCTTATGGAAGGATTCGAGGGTATATTACCAGACAGAAGTATTCCTGCACCAAAAGTTAAATTAGATAATGAGACTTATGATGTCTATGATGGGGATACCTTAATAAGTAGAGAAAATAATACTTCTCTTAGAATTAAAGGGCTTAACTCTCCTGAAAAAATTAATATTTTAGAAACAGAAAATGCAGCGATTTTACAAAGGGATATTCGTTTAAAAGACGGAGACCCTTACCAAGCAGCGTTAGCTAAAGGTATTAAGGAAGATGGTTTTGATATTGTAAAAGCAGCTGGAAAAGATGTATATGGTAGAGACCTTGTACATCTTAAATCCAAATCAGGTAGAGATTTAGCAAATACTTTAATTAGAGAAGGTAAGTTTGATCCTTCTAAATATGAATTAGATAGTGCTTCTCAAGCAGAAGCGGTATCTAGCTATAATATGGATTTACTTTTTGGGTTAGTAGAATCACCTAAAGTGACTCCCTCTATGCCAGCGTTAGGGGCATTATCAGAGTATGAAGAAGCTTTCCTACCCGCTAACCTAAAAGATAATATGCCTAATACTGGTCCAAGTACTACAGAGCAGCTTGGCGACTCTATGTATATGTGGT
>Ga0222646_100345_pt1 | contig 13857 bp, 12 predicted proteins | sample AntAcemetagen293_FD_179819 | JGI IMG/M metagenome (GOLD analysis project Ga0222646, IMG submission 179819) | Saline water microbial communities from Ace Lake, Antarctica - #293 | ecosystem: Environmental > Aquatic > Non-marine Saline and Alkaline > Saline | place: Antarctica: Ace Lake | collected... | reverse complement strand
TGAATTTGTGTTTGTATTCTTTGAAGAATTTACACTAGATTTAGAGGCAATCGCATTCAAACCATGCGCATATGGCAAAGACCAAGCAGTAATATCATAGGTTAAAGAATCTGCCAGTTTTGCATTTGGCTCAAATAAAACCTTTACCATTTTTCCTTTTGGTTGATTGCTATGCACTACTAAGTCTGTGTTATTCACGTCAAACTTATCGTCTTCTTGACTTCCATAATTATATCCTTTTACAGCACCGTTTTTTGCGTTTTCATACCTAATTTCATGGGTGTCTAGTAACTTCTTTAGACGGTTCATTTTATCTTCATTTTCATTCTTTAAAACGTAACTTTTATAATTTAAATTAGAATTGTCAAAGAATTTCTTGAATTCGATATTTAATTTTTCAGCATTCTTAGAAGAAATTTCTACAGTAGACAAACCGGTTGTCATATGATGAATTGCTCTGTCTTTTAATGTTAAAATTTCACTTTCATCTGTTTGTATTCCCAAACCTGCACGTCCGTTCCCAGCTTGTTCGTAGGTCATGCCAATAGCGCCCATATAGGTTGGATAGGTATCTCCATAACTTGGATATAGTAAATCGAAACTTTCTTTTGTAAAATACAACCAACCTTCTTTGTCAAAATAACGCGCGTGATTTTTTCCTATTTGCGTTTGAAACGCACGCTGCCAATCGGTAATAATTTCGTGTAAAGGTTCTGCAGCAGGCGCAAAGTAATACGGACTGTTCATGCCTTGTTCGTGAAAATCTACATGGATATGCGGCATCCATTTGTTATAAATAGCAATTCTTTGTTCAGATTCTACCTGTGTAACCCAGGCCCAATCTCTATTTAAATCAAATAAATAATGATTTGGTCTTCCGCCTGGCCAAGGCTCTGAGTGTTCTTTTGCATTCTGATCTACATTATAAGGAGCACTTCTTACTTGATTGAACCAGTTTACATAGCGGTCTCTACCATCCGGATTTATACACGGATCTAGTATAACCAACGTATTTTCTAACCAATCTTTTTTATTGGTGACCAATTCATACAAGGTTAACATCGCTGCTTCTGTGCTAGAAGCTTCATTGCCATGGACATTGTAACTCAACCAAACAATGGCTTTTTTATTAGCTGCATTTCCCGGAATAATACCTGTTTGAGAAAGGTTTTCTTTTCTAATGTTCTCTAGATTATTTATATTTTCTTGAGATGAAATAAAGGTCACATATAGGGGTCTATTTTCATTTGTTTCGCCATATTTTTCTAACTTTACATTTCCCAATGTAGTGCTCACATATTTAAAATAAGCTACAACTTTGTGATGTCTTGTAAAACGGGCACCAATTTCATAGCCTAAAAATTCTGAAGGTGATTGAATTGATTGAGAATAAAGTGTTCCGGTAAGTAACATTAGAACAATTAGAGATGCTTTAATTTTCATATAATTTATTTGTTAGGAAGGTAAAAGTAAGGATTTATTTTTAATTTTTTATAGGGATGAAATTGGAACCTGTTAAAAGTTTGTTAGATTGAAATGAAGTGAACGACAAAGGATAAAATATTTGTATTTTTATAAAAAATTAAACCCACTAAATGAACGATACCTCAGATGCAGTTTGTTGTATAAAAAGTCTAATTGCCAAATGAAAGTAACACAGATTCCATTTAAAGATACTGGTTTTTTCTCTAAAACAATGCTCGATTATTTAGAGCAAAAAGAGGCAATACAATCGTTTTACAACAATTTCCCAGACAGTGTTGGTTTTTATAATCAAATTGAAGAAAAAGAAAACTCTTATAACTTACAGTCGAGATTGGTTTTAGTAGCCGCTTTAAAAAAGCAATACACTACTGCTATTGTTTCTGAAAAAACGAAAGAAAACATCGAATTATTAAAGTTAAAAAATACTTTTACAGTAACTACAGGTCACCAATTAAACCTGTTTACAGGGCCTTTGTATTTTCTCTACAAAATTATTTGTGCCATTAACCTGGCAGAAGAATTGTCTGTAAAATTCCCAAACAAAAACGTGGTGCCTGTATATTGGATGGCAACAGAAGACCACGATTTTGAAGAAATTAACTATTTTAATTTTGAAGGTAAAAAAGTAAAATGGTCTCGAGATTTCGAAGGAGAAGACAGTGGCGCTGTAGGACGTTTTTCTACGGAGGGTTTAGAAGTCGTTTTAGACGTCTTTGCAACGCAATTAGGCAGTTCTAAAAATGCCAAATATTTAAAAGAGTTGTTTTCTAAAGGATATTTAAAACACAGTAATTTAGCAGATGCAACACGATATATAGCAAATGAGCTTTTTAAAGAATATGGTTTAATTATTGTTGATGGGGATGATAAAGCTTTAAAAAAGCGCTTTGTTCCGTTTATAAAAGACGAACTAGAAAATCAAACTTCTTATAAAGAAGTTTCAAAAACCATATCCAAACTCGAGGAGAATTACAAGATTCAGGTAAGTCCAAGAGAGATCAATTTGTTTTATTTGGGTAAAAATTTTAGAGAGCGTATTCTTTTTGAAAACGGAGTTTACAGCGTAAACAATACAGATATTACCTTTTCTAAAGATGAAATTTTAAAGGAAGTAGAAGAAAACGTATTTGCTTTTTCTCCAAATGTGATTATGAGGCCCTTATACCAAGAGGTTATTTTACCAAACATTTGTTACCTCGGCGGTGGTGGTGAAATTGCATATTGGTTTGAATTGAAAGCCTATTTTGAGAAAGTAAACATTCCTTTTCCTATTTTGCTATTGCGAAACTCTGTGCAAGTAATTTCAGAAAAACAACAAAAAAAGTTGGAGAATTTGCATATTTCTATTGAAGATATATTTTTAAAACAACACAAATTATTATCTAAGAAGGTGCTTGAAAATACGGCTATAGAAATCGATTTTAACGAAAAAATTAAATATTTAGAAATCCATTTCGCTGAATTAAAAGAGGTTGCTAAAAAGACAGATATTTCTTTTGCAAACGCAGTAAACGCCCAAGAGAGAAAACAAATAAAAGGTTTAGAAAACCTTCAAAAAAGATTAATTATTGCAGAAAAAAGAAGGCAAAAAGACTTGGTTGAAAGAATTACGGCACTTCAAAATGAAATACTTCCAAACCAAAGCTTAGAAGAAAGACAGCGTAATTTTTCTGAATACTATCTAGCATACGGAGACTCTTTTATAAAAGCATTAAAAAAAGCTTTAAAACCTTTAAATTTAGAGTTTACCATTTTAGAATTGTAATATAAATCCTTTATATACGTAAAATTTATTCCGTTTATGTCGGTTGTGCGATGCAATGGCATTTAAAATAGCCTTTATGTGTCATTGCAACCAAGAATGATGCGGCAATCTAAAAATAAATAGTAATTTTACCGCCAAATACAGCTACCTGAGTTTTAGGTATAGCAACCAGATACGATACAATGAAAGAAAAGAATTTACACCCCAAAAATAAATTCAATAAAGGATATGATTTTGATGCATTAATCAAGATAAACCCGAAACTGAAACCCTTTGTCGCGAAGAGTCAATTTGATGTAATTACCATCGATTTTTCAAATCCGGAAGCTGTAAAAGAATTGAACAAAGCCTTATTGTTTTCATATGATAAAGTTTCGGTTTGGGACTTTCCAAATCAAAATTTATGCCCTCCAATTCCTGGTCGTTTAGATTATATTCATTATTTGAATGACTTAATCTCTTCGGAAGGAAAAGTTACTGTTTTAGATATTGGAACGGGAGCAACTTGCATTTATCCACTTTTGGGAGTTGCAGAGTATAATTGGAATTTTGTGGCCTCAGACATCGATTTTGAATCTTTAGATACGGCACAAGATATTATTGATGACAATAAATTAAGAGCACAAATAGAATTGCGTCAGCAATCTGATGAGAATAACATATTAAAAGGAATTTTAAAAGACGGAGATTCTTTTTCAGCAGTAATGTGCAACCCTCCATTTTTTAAGTCGGCAGAAGAAGCTCAAGGTGCGAACAAACGTAAAAATAAAAATTTAGGAAATAATACGGTAAGAAACTTCTCTGGGAACAACAATGAGTTATGGTATGTTGGCGGAGAGAAGGCGTTTTTACATAATTATTTGTACGAAAGTTCTTTGTATAAGAAACAGAGTACTTGGTTTACAAGTTTAGTTTCTAAGAAAGAAAATATAAAAAGTTTAGAAAAATCATCAGCAAAGTTAGGGGCTGTTGAGTTTAAAGTAATACCGATGAGCCAAGGAAATAAAGTAACGAGAATTGCTTGTTGGAGATTTTAATTTTTTTGTTATTTGTAGTTGATACAAATACTTTTGAGTATAACTATTTAAAGACTTTACCTCTATATTGGTAAGGTCTTTTTTTTGCTTGCAATTAAACAGAAGAACGCCGTGAAACATTAATTAAATACTACATCTTCAATTTTATATTCTCTACAAATAAAATGTAGGATAGTATAGACGAGCATGTGCACAAATACTAAACAAATAAAAGCATATAGCGGTACACCTAATAGTTGATAAGGCCAATAGTAGGTCCAAACACCTAAGTGTATTGTAATTACTTCACCAAAAGCAGGAAGAATTAAAGCCAAGAGTAGTGCAATAAAAATTTTATTTTGTTGACTTTGATTTTTTAATAGCGGAATGAGTTTCAATTCTAATTTATATAAGAAGTAGAACGCATACATCCAAGCAAAAGGAAGCCAGAGTGGCAGCTCTTTTTCGACAGCATGGTATTCCCAATATCCATTGTTAACGCCCCAAGTCTCACCTACAAGTCCGCCAAAACAGGTGAGTAGCATTCCGATTAGCAACAACCAATTTTTCTTTTTTGGTTTTATCAGGTCTTTATAAATATTATGAAGAATCTTTGCCGCAAGGATTAGTGCAATCCAAAAATCATATTCTTTTAGGTAACCAATAAAAATTCCCGCAATAATTAACTTTAAAATACCTTTTAGAGTTTCTATGAAAAACTTTTTTTTGTTTGTGATCAAAATGATGAGATGCTGTTTTTAATTGTATTCATTCCAAGTTTTTTTAAGGAATATCAAATATAAAAAAAAACCTCGCCAAATTGGCAAGGTCATTTTTCTATTGTCTTTATGCTTGTCTAAAGAATTACAAATGTATTACTTCATCGTAAGCATCTGCAACTGCTTCCATCACAGCCTCACTCATTGTTGGGTGTGGGTGAATTGTTTTTAAAACTTCGTGTCCCGTAGTTTCTAATTTACGACCTAAAACGGCTTCTGCAATCATGTCTGTAACCCCAGCACCAATCATGTGGCAACCTAGCCATTCGCCATATTTTGCATCAAAAATCACCTTTACAAATCCGTCTTTAGTTCCAGCAGCAGTTGCTTTTCCAGAGGCAGAAAAAGGGAATTTACCTATTTTTAATTCGTAACCCGCTTCTCTTGCTTTTGCTTCCGTCAATCCAACAGAGGCAATTTCCGGAGTTGCATACGTACAACCAGGAACGTTTCCGTAATCGATTGGTTCTGTGTGTATACCTGCTAATTTTTCAACACAAGTAATTCCTTCTGCTGAAGCAACATGTGCCAAAGCTTGTCCAGGAGTTATATCGCCAATCGCATAATACCCGGGAATGTTGGTTTGGTAAAAATCATTCACTAGAATTTTATCTCTATCTACAATAATTCCAACATCTTCTAAACCGATGTTTTCAATGTTTGATTTAATTCCTACCGCTGATAATAAAATATCTGCTTCTAATTTTATTTCACCTTTGGTTGTTTTTACAGTAGCAATAACCCCTTCACCAGAAGTGTCAACAGACTCAACTGAAGCATTTGTCATTACTTTAATTCCTGCTTTTTTGAAAGAACGCTCAAACTGTTTTGAAACATCAATGTCTTCAACAGGAACCAAATTTGGTAGAAATTCTACAATGGTTACAGCTGTTCCCATAGTATTGTAGAAATGCGCAAACTCAACTCCAATTGCTCCAGAGCCTACTACAATCATAGATTTTGGTTGCACTGGCAATGTCATTGCTTTTCTATACTCAATTACCTTTACGCCATCTTGTGGTAAGTTTGGCAATTCTCTAGAACGAGAACCTGTGGCAATAATAATATTGTCCGCCTCGTATTCCGTTACTTTGCCATCTTCTGCAGTAACTTCTACTTTTTTACCTGTTTTTATTTTCCCAAAACCATCAATAATATTGATTTTGTTTTTCTTCATTAAGAAAGCAACACCTTTGCTCATTCCGTCTGCAATACCACGGCTTCTTTTAATTACAGCTCCAAAATCTTTATCAATCGCTTCTGCTTTTAAACCATATTCGTCAACATGTTTTAAATAATCATACACCTGCGCAGATTTTAAAAGTGCTTTTGTTGGGATGCATCCCCAATTTAAACAAATTCCTCCTAAAGATTCTTTTTCTACAATGGCAACTTTAAAGCCTAATTGAGAAGCTCTAATTCCTGTGACGTATCCTCCAGGTCCACTTCCAATGATAATGATATCGTATTTCATGTTCGTTTATTTAAAGATTTAATATTAAAAGATTCAAAAAATTCACCCTCTTTTAATTATTTTAGTACAATTTGAATGAGAATTTTAAGTTAAAAATCCTTTATATTTTCAATACTTTTTAACGGACTTTCCGTCGAGTCTTTTTTCTGCTGTCATTGCGATGAAAGTTTTTTACTTTCTGTGGCCATCTCAAATTTTAAAAGAGAGTGCTTCGTTCCTCAAAATGACGCATTCATCAAAAAAAATAATGCTACTTTAATCCTTAGCGCGTGCTAATTTACTAACTTTTGTGTTGACTACCAACTGCATATTGCAACTGCTTACTATTTTTACATTCTTTCAGGAACTTGGATTCCTAATAAAGAAAATGCCGATTTTATGGTATCTGCAACTTTCTTTGCCAACTGAACTCTAAATATTTTTTTATCTTCCTCTTCTTCGCCTAAAATAGAAACGTTTTGATAAAAAGAATTGAACTCCTTTACCAAATCATAGGTGTAATTTGCAATTAAAGCGGGCGAATAATTGGCAGCCGCTTGCTGAATGGTATCAGGGTATAACTCTAGTTGCTTTAACAATTCCTTTTCTTTTTCGTGCAAATCAATCGTTACCGCTTTGGAATAATCAAAAGTTGCTTTTCTTATAATAGATTGAATTCTAGCATAGGTATACTGAATAAAAGGACCTGTATTTCCTTGAAAATCTACAGAAGATTTTGGGTCGAATAAAATTCTCTTTTTGGGGTCTACTTTTAAAATGAAATACTTTAAAGCACCCAAACCAATCGTTTTGTATAGCTCGTTTTTTTCTTCATCAGAATAGCCTTCTAATTTCCCTAATTCTTCGGAAATAGCTTTTGCAGTATCTGTCATTTCTAACATCAATTCATCTGCATCCACAACTGTTCCCTCTCTAGATTTCATCTTTCCAGATGGCAAATCTACCATTCCGTAACTTAAATGGTGTAATTGTTTTGACCAATTAAACCCCAATTTCTTTAAGATTAGAAACAAAACCTGAAAATGATAATCTTGCTCATTACCAACGGTATACACCATTCCTGCAACATCTGGAAAATCTTTTACACGTTGAATAGCCGTACCAATGTCTTGTGTCATATACACTGATGTTCCGTCTGAACGCAACACAATTTTTTCATCTAAACCGTCTGCTGTTAAGTCACACCAAACAGAACCATCTTCTTTTTTAAAGAAAACACCTTGTTCTATTCCTTGTGAAACCACATCTTTTCCTAATAAATAGGTGTTGCTTTCATAATATAAGGTATCAAAGTTAACCCCCATATCGTTATAAGTAACTTTAAAACCACTGTATACCCATGAATTCATGGTTTTCCAAAGAGAAACTACCTCTTTATCTCCAGCTTCCCATTTCAACAACATTTGTTGTGCTGCGACTAAAAGGGGTGCTTCTTTCTTAGCTTGTTCTTCCGTTTTTCCTTTTGAAATTAACTGAGAAATTTCTTTCTTATATTCTTGGTCGAATTTCACATAGTAATTCCCAACCAATTTATCGCCTTTTAAACCGGTAGATTCAGGAGTTTCTCCATTTCCGTATTTTTTCCACGCCAACATCGACTTGCAAATATGAATTCCACGATCGTTTATAATTTGAGTTTTATAAACTTTCTTACCAGATGCTTTTATGATTTCTGCAACAGAATACCCTAGTAAATTATTACGAACATGACCTAAATGTAAAGGTTTGTTGGTGTTTGGAGAAGAATACTCTACCATCACAGCTTGTTTATCTGCGGTTGGTAATACAAAACCAAAGTTTGTATTTGAATAAGCAGTATTAAAGAAATTGGTGTAAAAAGCATCTTCAATTACCAAATTTAAAAAGCCTTTTACAACATTGTAATTTGTTATTTCTTTTACATTTTCTACTAAGTATTTTCCTAAGTCCTCACCAATCTGAACAGGGTTCCCTTTTTTATAGCGCAACATTGGAAAAACAACAACGGTAACATCACCTTCAAATTCTTTTCTTGTGGCTTGAAATTCTACAGACGGAATTTCGATACTGTATAAAGCTAAAAAACCTTCTTTTACTTTGGTTTCTATGGTGTTTTGAATATTCATTTATTGCTAAAAATTGAACTGCGAAATTAAGGATTTTTATTTGTTTTACAGATTGATTTTTCTGGAAGAATAATTGTAATTTTGTCAAATGGAAAAATTTCTTAAACAACTCCCAAAATTAGCAGAAGAAGCAAAAAAAGATAGTCAGAAATACTTTGCGAGACTTAAGAAGCGCACTCCAAAAAGATTGGATTATTTAATGCAAGAATTGCACGAAGAAGAGTTTAAAAAAACAGACTGTTTAACCTGTGGTAATTGTTGCAAAACTACAAGTCCTATTTTTACAAAGATAGACGTAGATAGAATTTCGAAGAGTTTAAAAATGAAAGCTGCTGCTTTTACAACACAATATTTACAAAGAGATGAAGACGATTTCTTAGTATTAAAAACAGCACCTTGCTCTTTCTTTAACGAAACTGACAATACCTGTTTCATTTATGATGTAAGACCAAAGGCATGCGCAGAATACCCGCACACCAATCGTAAAAAATTTATTGGAATTACAGATTTAACTATTGACAATACCACTGTTTGTCCTGCTGCATACAATATTGTAGAAAATTTAAAGAAACGTTTGCCTTTAGAAGGAAATAAAAAAGTGAAACATTTTTAATAAGGAAGCATGCGCCTTTGCTCATAAAATGCAGTTTTTTGCTAGGGATAAGAACTTATTTGTAAATTAAATACTTGTTTCTTACTTCTTTAAAAGCTTCTAAATCTTTTTTCCAAGAAGCTCTAATTTCTTTTTCAGACACCTCTTTTTCTAGTTGTTTTTGTAGTTTTTCTGTTCCGGCTAATTTGGTAAAGAACGTATTGAAAAATTCTTTAGTAGTATTTTGCTGGTAGGCTTTTATGAGATAAGACAAGTTAAGTTTATTTTCGTTTCTCGCAGTTCTTAAATCTTCACCAAAACAACGTTTGTTTTTATACTTCGGGTATTTTGCGCCTTCATTTGCTTGTGGAGTAAAAGAAAACGTACTTTTTTCTAAAAACGGTGAACCATAAATTTGAAATTGCATTGCTGTTCCACGTCCTGCAGAAACGTTGGTGCCCTCAAAAAAGCACAAACTCGGATACAAGTTGATACTTTTATCATTAGGTAAATTTGGTGATGGTTTTATTGGCAAGCTATATTTGGTCTGATGGATGTAATTTTCTAGAGGAATAACTGTCAAATCACATTGAATTCCGTTTTTTAACCATTTTTCACCATTGATCATTTTTCCATACTCGCCAATAGTCATTCCGTAGACAACAGGTACTTTGTGCATGCCTACAAAAGAGCTGTGCGCGCTTTCTAAAACGGGTCCATCTATATAGTGAGCATTCGGATTTGGTCTGTCTAGAATAATTACCGGAACTCCCATTTCAGCGCAAGCTTCCATGACATAATGTAGTGAAGAAATATAGGTATAAAAACGAGCACCAACGTCTTGAATGTCAAAAATAACAGCATCAATTCCTTTTAATTGAATTGTTGATGGTTTTTTGTTTTTTCCATATAAAGAGACAATTTGCAGACCGGTTTTAGCATCAAAGCCATCTTTTATAATTTCACCAGCATCCGCTTTTCCTCGAAAACCATGCTCTGGTGCAAATACTTTTTTAATTTTAATATTTAGTGATAAAAGCGAGTCTACAACATGGGTAAATACGCGATTCTCTTTTTTCTTTTCTCTTTTTTCTATAACGGATGTTTGATTCGCTACAATAGCAATATTTTTTCCTTTTAGTAATGGAAGATATACATTGATTTTTTCTGCACCTGTTTTAATTTTTACTGTGGAAGCGTTCTGATTGCTTTTTTGAGCAAAAGAAATCAGCTGAAAATTCAGGAATAGAAATAAGAATAAATATGTATTTTTGAAATGTTTAAAATATATCATCAATTTGAATTACGAGTTATTTATTGCAAAACGCATTATTGCTGGCAAAAAGTATAAAAATAGCATTTCATCACCAATAATAAAAATTGCCATCACTGCAATTGCATTGGGCATTATTATTATGCTTATTGCAGTGGCCACTGCATCTGGTTTACAGACCAAAATTCGTGATAAAATGGCGGGTTTTAAGGGGCACGTGCAAATTGTAAATTATGATAATAATAATTCTGATGTTTCTACGACACCCATAAATATTGAACAAGATTTTTATCCTGAATTTGAAAATATAGCAGGTATAAAAAATGTGCAAATAATTGCCTCTAAAGGGGGCATTATAAGAACTGACACCGATTTTGAAGGCATTATATTTAAAGGAGTTTCGGGTGATTACGATTGGTCATTCTTCGAAGAGTATCTTGTAGCGGGTAAAGTACCAGATTTTGAGCAACGAAGAACCAAAGAAGTTTTGTTGTCTCAAACCATAATGAATCGGCTGCAATTAAAACTAAATGACACCATTGCTGCTACTTTCTTAAAAACGGCTTCTAGTACATTACCCTCGAGTAGAAAATATAATATTTCTGGAATTTATAATTCTGGTTTTGCTCCGTTTGATAAAAACATGATGATTGGGGATATTAGAGAGGTGCAAAAATTAAATAAATGGACAGAGAACCAAGTAGGTAGTTTTGAAGTGCTTTTGGATAATTTTGACGATATCGAAGAAAAAAGTGATGAAATTTATAGAGAAATTAGCCTTACTTTAAATGCAAATTCAATTACAAACTTATACCCAACAGTGTTCGATTGGATTTATTTATTCGATAATAATGTTTGGTTCATTATTGGTATTATGATTTTAATTGCAGGCATTAACATGATTACTGCTTTGTTAGTTTTAATTCTAGAACGCGTACAAATGATTGGTATTTTAAAAGCCTTAGGTAGCGGTAACTCTGGCATTCGTAAAATATTTTTGTACAATGCAACTTACCTTATTTTAAAAGGACTTTTCTGGGGAAATACCATAGGCTTATCTCTTATTGGTTTGCAGTATTTCTTTGAAATAATTACTTTAAATCCAGAAACTTATTATGTAGCTACGATGCCAGTTCATATCTCTATTGGTGAAATTTTCGCTTTAAATATAGGTACACTTGTTTTGTGTTTCTTAATGTTGGTTATTCCTTCTTACATTATTACTAAAATCAGCCCTTCTAAATCTATAAAGTTCGCTTAACTACGAGGTTGTAAATCCCATAAATTTATTTTTAATAATATTTTCTTTGTTTTTTTCAATATGCTGCTTGAATGCTTTGGCTACAGAAGATAAATTTTTAGATTTTAGCCAAATTAAATTCCAGTTCGTTTGTATTGGTAAATCTTTGACTTTTATAATTTGTAAGTCTCCGTTCTGTAGTTCATTTTTAATTCCAATAACAGGCACGATAGAAATACCTAAGCCTGCAATAACAGCTTGTTTTACAGCTTCATTAGAGGTAAGTTCCATTTTTTTATGAACAATTATTTTATGCTTTGTCAAATATCTTTCCATTGCCAAGCGGGTAGCAGAGCCTTCTTCTCTAAAAATAAATAGCGATTTATTTAATTTTTGAAAAACGGTCTTTTCAGAAGGAATATATTCTCTATTTGCAATAAAATAAAGTTCGTTTTTCATTAATTCTATGCGCGCTATATTTAGTTTTTGAGGAATTGTAGATACCAAAGCAAAGTCACATTCGTTATTTTCTAAACTTCTAATTACTGCCATTTTATTCGTAACATCCATAGTTAAATCTACCATTTCATTTAATTTTATAAAGTCAGATAAAAAATAAGGCATCACGTATTTGGCAGTAGATACCACAGATATTTTTAATTTTCCTGCTAGCTTGCCGTCAAAAAGAGCAGATTTATAACTAATAGCAGCCACTTGTTCTAAAATTTTAAAAGCAGTTTCAGAAATTTCTTCTCCAAACTCTGTGATGTATAGTTTTCTACCAACTACCTCAAAAAGAGGACGGTTAAATTGATCTTGAAAGTTTTTTAACTGAATAGAAACTGCTGGTTGCGTTAAAAAAAGTTGTTCGGAAGCCTTCGTTACACTCTTTACTTCTGCCACTTTTCTGAATATTTCTAACTGATGCAATGTATACTTCATTAAATGATTTTATGTATTATATAATAAAGATAAATAAAAATATATGAAATAAAGCACCTTTATTTGTAAAAAATTAAAACGATGAGTCAGATAGCAATAAAGCCTAAAGCGAAAGTCAATTCTTTAAATAATGACGTTATCATTCAGATCACCAAAGCGCAATTAATTAAGTTTTTTCAGTTTCTAGTAATTATAGCAATGGCAACATTAAATATTTTAGCAATTAAAATAGCAAGTCCTTTTCTAAAGGAACTTTTTATTTCACAAGTTATTTTATTACTTGTTTTTTTTGTAAAAAACTCTAAACTTAATCATATTTCAAAGTAAAAAATTATGGAAAATAAAGAAATACAAGTACAAGATACAAAGTCTGGAAGATTGAAGAAGCAATTGAAATTAATCGAAGGGAAATTTAATAAAAGAGAGGCATTAGACGTAATAAATAACGTGATAGACGTTAAAATTAACTTTCATAAGTTACATAGATTGTCTATTCGAGAGGGTAACGAGAAGAATGATTGTGTTTATGATAACTCAAGAATTTTCGATTTATTGGAGGACAAAGAAAGAATAAAATTATTTTTATTGTCTTTAGAGGATAGTGGATGTAATATTAAAATATCAAGTACAATACATATAACGGTAGAGGATTAGTTTTTTAGATTTGAATTTGTGAGTAGGAAGACTGCCTTAAAACTGGCCTTCCTACTTTTTTTACGCCCAAACTTTAATATATGGATTTACATTACCTAGTAGATAACTTAACAAACCCAGCTTTATTATTCTTCTTTTTAGGCTTAATTGCCGTAAATTTAAAAAGCGATTTAAAAATTCCAGAGAACTCTTCGAAATTTATTTCGTTATACCTATTATTAGCTATTGGTTTTAAAGGCGGACAAGAATTAGCGCATAGTATTATTACTTTAGAAATTATTTGGTCTTTGCTTTTTGGCGTTTTATTAGCTCTCATTGTTCCCGTGTATTGTTATTATATTTTGCGGATTACATTGAGTGTAGAAAATTCTGGTGCAATTGCCGCGGCTTATGGTTCTGTAAGTGCAGTAACATTTGTAACTACAGTTTCTTTTTTAGAGATTTCTCAGATTCCTTTTGGCGGTCACATGGTTGCAGTTATGGCTCTAATGGAGGCACCTTCTATAATTGTAGGTGTTTTATTAATAGCCCT
>Ga0222646_100343_pt1 | contig 13874 bp, 14 predicted proteins | sample AntAcemetagen293_FD_179819 | JGI IMG/M metagenome (GOLD analysis project Ga0222646, IMG submission 179819) | Saline water microbial communities from Ace Lake, Antarctica - #293 | ecosystem: Environmental > Aquatic > Non-marine Saline and Alkaline > Saline | place: Antarctica: Ace Lake | collected... | reverse complement strand
TTTTGCAAAGCTGCAAACAAGTTACAAAGATTGGCTATAATTTAAGGCTTGGTGATGTAGCTCAGCTGGTTAGAGCACAGCATTCATAATGCTGGGGTCGGTGGTTCAAGTCCACCTATCACCACCATTTCTAGGTTTCAGACAGTGTCAGGAACCCTCAAAACCCGCAGTCCTATTGGCCTTGCGGGTTTTTTGTTGCCTCAAGCGGTTTCACCAAGTACCATCACATTGCATAGATTTGTTGGTACTTCTGATGGTACTTGTAGAAAGCCCCCGGTTTTGGCGGCAAAAGTACCATCACAAAGGGGAAGAAATGGCACTCACCGATACTTTCGTCAAGAAGACAAAGCACACCGGCGCACCGGCTGGTGACAAGCACACCGACGGCGGCGGGCTGTACCTGCTGGTTAAAGCTGCTGGAAAATACTGGCGCATGAATTACCGCTTTGCTGACAAGCAAAAAACGATGATCTTTGGTGTCTATCCGGCGGTTTCCATTGTCAAAGCCAGACAGCGGCGCGAGAAAGCGCGTGAACTGCTGGCAGACGGCATTGACCCCAACACAGCCAAGACCGAAGAAAAGCAAGCCAAGGCGGCGGCGGCGGTCAACACCTTTGAGGCTATCGCACGGGAATGGCACGAAACTAAAGCAAGCGGATGGTCAGTCACACACTGCGACACGACCATGGAGCGGATGGAGAAAAATATCTTTCCTTGGCTTGGCACACGACCACTCACGGAAATTGAAGCCCCCGAGGTACTGGCCACGCTGCGCAGGATTGAAGCCCGTGGAGCCATCGATACAACCCACCGGATTAAATCCATCATGAGCACGGTGTTCAGGTACGCCATTGCCACAGGCCGGGCAGTCCGCAACCCAGCCGCTGACGTTGGCGTAGCACTCAAGACCACCGTCAAAGGGCATCACCCGGCCATCACTGAGCCAAAGCGATTCGCTCAAATGATGAGAGACATTTACGCCTACTCAGGCAGCAACATCACGCGGGCCGCAGTCCAGATTCATGCGCTTACTTTCCAACGCCCTAATGAGATACGCGATATGGAATGGACGGAGGTCGATCTTGAAGCGGGTGTATGGATAGTCCCGGCTGCGCGCATGAAGGGCGTCCTCGAACGCAAAGCGCATGGTGATGCCCACACCGTCCCGCTGTCTACGCAAGCCGTGGCCGTCCTCAAAGACCTGCACCCACTGACAGGCCACGGCGTGAAGGCATTCCCCGGCGAACGTGGCGAAGGCCGTTCAATCAGCGAGAACACGGCACGGCAGGCGCTGCGCAGCATGGGCTACCTTGACCACGTACCCCACGGTTTCAGAGCAAGCGCAAGAACATTGATTCGAGAATCTCTGCACTACGACAAAGAAGTGATAGAACGACAGTTGTCCCACGGCAGTGATGAAGCGCTGGGCGGTGCCTACGACAGAACTCAGTTTCTGATCGAACGCGCCAAGATGATGCAGACCTGGGGTGACTACTTGGACAAGCTGCGCATGGGCGCTGACGTTATTCAGTTCAAGACAGCGTAAACAGTTTTAACCACGCCTAGCCACGGATTAATTACCCGTTGGCGAATACCGGGATACCCTGATCCGGCGGCGCTGGTTTCTTTATCAGGCGTGACAGGGGACGGTATGCAAGAAGATGAAGAACTTGATTACGACGACGAATACGACGAGCCCATGTTTTGGGATGTTGTTGAGGAGCGCTACGACAGACCTCTTTCAGAGCATGAATGGCGGGCTGAGATTAGGGAGAGCTACGCCAGCGAATACTTGGAGCTGACGGAAGATAAAATGCTTGAGGAACTCCAAGCGCAAAAAGATTGGCTAGTGCTTAAAGGTGAAATTGCAGCTAGGGATGCGGCCCGAAAAATTGAAACAGAGCGCCCTACCATCAAGGCAATTGAGTTTTGGGACATGATGATGTGCCCACCTATTGAAGATGATGATTCCGTTGATGAAGTCAAGTATGAAAGTTGGGTTCAATCCATTAACGAGCATATTCGAACGTCGATAGACATGGATGCGATGATCGAAGTCATCCGCCTCCACTCAGAAAGTGAAGTGAAAGTTAAAGCGATTCGAAATGCCTTGAAGCGGCACACCGAAAATCATGCGCTGCGCGACGAAGTTTATTCCTGGGCCGACACAAACATTAAACAAGGCAAATCGCTTGACGATGCTGCGTCAGATATAGCCGGTAAAGTCGTACCGCTTAAATGGCGCACAGTGCGGGGGCATTTAACCAAATGGAAAAAACTACGGTCTGCTAGCACGCAGTAACCCCTGCCAGCACACCCTACAGCAAGCCAGTATTGAGGTTGTAAATGCATTGAAACAGTCTTCACAGCACGGGGATTAATTGAAATAGTGGAGCCTTACTTAACTAAGGGCTTCACGTAATGTCACACAAAACCACCTCACCTAAGACGCCGATTGCGCTCAGCATTCCGGCGGCCAAGGCTTCAATCAATCACTCGATTTTCGACGCCCTGCCCGACAGTGCATTCATTCGAGAATCCCAACTGGTGCAAAGCCCCAAAAGGCCAGACACCCCAGCCCCTTTGCCATTCAGCGCGCCGACGTTGTGGCGCAAAGTGAAGGCGGGCACGTTCCCGAAACCCATCAAATTATCTGATCGCGTGACCTGCTGGAAAGTCAGCGAAGTGCGTGCATGGATGACAGCGCAGGCCATGGCGTAAGGAGCAGCACACCATGACAACCAACATCATGAAAAAGGCCGCTGGAGCTATCAACTCCAACGGCCCACACACTGACACCAACAGCATTGATTTTCTCACTGCCGCGGCTCTTGAACAAGCCCCCAGCGGCAAATCCATCGCAACCGAAATAGCCCGACTAGCACTGGCTGGCCACGCCATCCACAAAGGCAGCGCTGGAGACTTCACCGTCTGCAAATACGGCCTGGCCAAGTACTGCCAAGACTTCGCAGAGCTGCAAGCGTTTTCCCGCAAGTTGGGGGTGTCGAAATGAACGCCGCCGACGAATTCCGTAGGGCCATTGAAGCGGCAGGCCTGACACCACCGGCAGACATTCCGCCAGGGATATGGATTAAGTTTCCGGGCCATCAAAAGGGCGTGAAAAACCGGGCTGCATGGTGCTTTATGTTTGACGATATGCGAGGCGGCCAATTCGGTGACTACACGACCGGCATGCAGGCCAACTGGCAGGCGGGCAACGCAACGCCTTACACCAGCGCAGAGCGCGAAGACAACCGGCAACACTTTGCAGCTATCACGGCGCAGCGCGAAGCCGAAGCAACTCAGCGCCATGAATCAGCGGCGACGGATGCAGCGCAGCGATTGGCCAAAGCAACACCCTGCACCGAGCACGCCTACACAACCACCAAGGGCGTGCAGTGCCACGGCTTGCGGGTTGATACGGCTGGCGCATTGATCGTGCCCATGATCGACACAGCGGGCAAGACGCACAGCTTGCAAGCCATCACACCTGACGGCGACAAGCGGTTTATGTCCAGCGGGCGCGTGAAGGGCTGCTATCACGCCATCGGCAAACCGGCTGGCCTGCTGATCGTGTGTGAAGGCTACGCAACCGGCGCAAGCATTCATGAGAGCACCGGCCATGCTGTAGCGGTGACCTTCAACGCGGGCAATCTGGAGCCGGTGGCGGTGGCCTTGCGTGCCAAGTACCCGGCGCTCAAAATAATCATTGCGGCTGACGATGATTGGAAAACCGACGGCAACCCCGGATTGTCCAAAGCCACGGCAGCGGCGCAAACGGTAGGCGGATTCCTGGCCGTGCCATCGTTCCCGGCAAACAGGCCGGACAAGGCGACGGACTTCAATGACCTGCACCAACTGGCGGGGGCTGGTGCGGTGAAGGACTGTATTGAGGCCGCGGCATTGTGCGGGACGGCTGGCGCTAAAGGGGTTGGTCCACCTGAGCCGTTCGTCAAGGCGACGCCGCCGACCCCGTGGCCTGCCGACTGTATGCCGCATGGCATGGCGCGTGCTGCCGAGGCTATTGCAGAGCACGTCCAGGCACCGGCGGCACTGGCTGGCTTGGCGGTACTCGGAGCAGTGACCCACATCGTCATGCGTCTGTTGGACGCGAGGCACCCCAAGAAAGGTGTGTTGCACTCGAGTTTGTACATCCTGGTGGAGTTACTTTCTGGCGGGCGTAAGTCCGAATGTTTCAACCTGGCGACCGCGCCCATTGCGAAGATCGAGCGGGCACTACGCGAGACACACCGTGCCGAGGTCAAACGCCTGGAAGCTGAGGCTGCCCGATCTAAGCCCAAAGACCGCGCCGCTATCATGAGCGAAGCGCCAGCAGACCCACGCACGATATTTGTAGACACCACGACCCAGGCTATCGAGCACGCATTCGTGAACGATTCGGCACCGGCGCTGAGTCTGTCCACAGATGAAGGCGGGTCACTTTTGGGTGGGCACAGTCTCAAGAGTGAAACGAGGGCCGCGAGTCTGGGTGGGTTGACCCGGTTATTCGACGGCGCTGGTGTGCAGCGTGACCGCATCGGAGAAGGCCAGAGCGGGTTCCGGTATGGCGTGCGATTCGGCCTGTTTCTGAGTGCGCAACCCGTCGTGCTGGCTGAGGCGCTGAGTGACCCCATGTTGCGCGGGCAAGGATTCTTGCCAAGGTTCATCTATTCGGCCCCGGCAAGCTTGGCAGGCACCCGGTTCCACGATGAGCATACACTGTCCAAGCGGGTCGCCGATGATGAGCGAATCGTGGGTTATTGGAAAACGCTGGAGGCCATGTGCGAAGCCAAGGTTGTTATCGACGAGCATGTCGGGCTATGCCTGCCAACTGTCGGCATGAACGCTGAGGCCGTCAATGAGTGGCTGGCGTTCTACAACGACACTGAGCGTCAGCAAGGTGAGGGTCGCGAGTTTTCCCATATGCAGGCATTCGCATCACGGGCTGGTGAACTGGCTGCACGCGTGGCGGCCGTCTATGCCTGTTGGCGCTGCTTCGAGAGTAGAGCCGACCTGAACGCCGTCACTGTGACCGGTTCAGATATGCGGCAGGCGGTTGCGCTGGTGGGTCACTCGCTGGCCGAGTGGGCGCGTCATGGCGAAGGCGTGGCACTGGAGCCGGTAGAGCTTGACGCCCGCACCTTGCTGGCGTGGCTGCACAGCAAGGGCTTCGACACTATCACGCGAATGCAGATCGGCAAGCTTTGCCCCAACTATTTGCGCAAGGACACCAAACGCCGGAACCAGGCCATAGACGAACTGACCCGGCGGGGTTGGCTGATCGACACGTCCAGCGGCATTGTGGTTGTGAAAAACGAAAAAACAGAGTCAGGGGTTGCGGTTGCGGTTTCTGCGGTTTCTGCGGATGGAAGAGATACCGCAAATACCGCAAATAACGCGACCGCAACCGCACACCTGAATTTTTCACCTGAGCCACCAAAAAAGAGGGCACCTGCTGTAGACGTGGCCGGAAGTGTGGCCGCGCTGCTGGGCGAAAACGTGGAGGTGTTCTAAATGAACGTCCACTCTGCCAGCGCCAGCGCCATCGTCGATCAACTGCACGGCGCTGGCCTCAATCTGTCCCTGGCACCCAGCGGCGGGCTGGCAGTGGCGCCGTCCAGCCATTTGACGGCGGACCTGCGCGCACTGATCCGCGATAGCAAAGCCCAACTGATCGACTGGGTGAAGTCAGCCAACGATGCCGACAGCGCTGCACCTGAACCGCCGAGCAACCCAGTTAGCCCGACCGACTGGCACGCGCTGGACGCGGCCTATCTGACACACCACTTTAATTGCCCCATTTGCGTTGCCGCCGGGCGTGGCCGCCGATATGGCTTGCGCTGTGCGACAGGCGCGGCATTGTGGCGGGCGTATTCAGAGGCGCAGCTACCCGGTCCGCAATATTCCAATCCCACACGCACCAAGGACTGACCATGGTACAGCGAAAGCAAACCGAATACATCAAAGGCCACGCCACCCACCGCCGCACCGAGGGCGATTACATGGGCGTGTTGCTCGATGCCGTGACGCTGGACGACTGGCGCGGTGTCGTCACCGGCGCATTGCAGGCAGCCAAGGGCGGCGACCCGCAGGCGCGCAACTGGCTGGCGCAATACCTTGTCGGCAAACCCAAAGGCAAGGCCCCCACCCCTTAAGCATCGTGGTGCAGCAACTCAACGGGATTGATCCGCTAATTGAAAGGCTGGCAAGGCCCACGATAAATCGGCAAGAGTACCCGTTATTGCATGAAAACGACGCCTATGAGGCCCATATTCGCGCGTTGGTGGCTATGGAATTGGCAACAAAAATAAAAACATTGAAAACCATCGAAAGCCCAGCATCCATTAGGTCTAGCGACGATATTGAAGACAAATAGGTGCGCAACATTTGCTTAGCTTGGCTAATGATTTCGGTAAATTTTTTCGCGGAGGACGTACCCCATGGGCGGATACAACAGCGGTAGGCACGGCGGCAAGCGCACCACCAACGATATGCACGTCCTGGACATTCGCAAGATTGCGCGTGCCGGGTTATTGAAGCCGGGCTGTTCGTTCAGTTGGCAGTGGTCGCGCGGCGGCGAAAAGATTGCATCCATCGGCTTGCGCACCGAGACCGACCGCATGGTTCTGAACTACCGCAGCCGGTCCAACGGTGACGAATGGCAGGATATGAATTACCCCGTGTACCTGGCCTGGAGTGGCTGTAACTATGGCGGACAGCGTGCATGGTGGCTTTGCCCTGCTTCGGGTTGCGGGCGGCGCGTGGCGGTGCTGTATGGGGGCAAGGTCTATGCGTGCAGGCATTGCCACAAACTGGCCTACCAAACCCAACGGGAGCAAGCCCACGACCGCGCAGGTAGTCGGGCGGACACGATCCGCAAGCGGCTGGGCTGGGAGGCTGGCATTTTGAATGGCAATGGCAACAAGCCAAAGGGGATGCACTGGCGCACATTCGACAGTTTGCAGGCCACGCATGATCACCACGTGAATCAGGCGCTGGCAGGAATGTCGGCAAAGCTAGGGCTGGCAATGCATAGGCTGGGGCGCATCAAAATTTAGCGCTCTGGCCGCCGGGAGTCTTGCCAATTCTCGCAAGTTCCCCTGATAGACTTCCAAGATGCAAGTACAACAGTCGGTTCGGTTCAAAAAAGATGTTTTGAAATAGCACGACAAGGGAAAATTTGGAGGGTTTGCCAATCACTCAATCGATGGCAGCCCGAAAAAGCATTCCCCGATTTTTAACTGCGCCTGAAATCCTCGCTGGAAAACCCAGCAATGGCAACACAAGAACGACTAATTGAAGAACAGTTCATCGCGAAGCTCAGGGGCCTCAAATACGAATACCGTGAGGACATTCGCGACCGCGCAGCGCTGGAGCAGAACTTCCGCGCCAAGTTCGAGGCCTTGAACCGCGTCACGCTCACACAAGGTGAATTTTCCCGTCTCCTCGAAGAAATCATTAGCCCCGACGTCTTCACCGCCGCCCGCACGCTGCGCGAGCGCAACAGCTTCACCCGCGACGACGGCACGCCGCTCAATTACACCTTGGTCAACATCAAGGACTGGTGCAAAAACACCTTCGAGGTCATCAACCAACTGCGCATCAACACAGACAACAGCCACCATCGTTACGACGTCATTCTGCTCATCAACGGCGTACCGGTCGCGCAAGTCGAGCTGAAAACGCTCGGCATCAACCCGCGCAGGGCCATGGAGCAGATCGTCGATTACAAAAACGACCCCGGCAGCGGCTACACCCGCACGCTGCTGTGCTTCATCCAGCTCTTCATTGTCAGCAATCGCGACAGCACTTACTACTTCGCCAACAACAACGCCCGCCACTTCGCCTTCAACGCGGAGGAGCGCTTCCTACCCATTTATCAGTTCGCTAGCGAAGACAACAAGAAAATCACCCACCTGGACGACTTTGCGGACAGCTTCCTCGTCAAATGCACTCTGGGCGAGATGATTAGCCGCTACATGGTGCTCATCGCCAGCGAACAAAAGCTGATGATGATGCGCCCGTATCAGATCTATGCGGTCAAGGCCATCGTGAACTGTATCCACCAGAACTGCGGCAACGGCTACATTTGGCACACCACTGGCTGTGGCAAAACGCTGACGTCCTTCAAGGCATCCACGCTGCTAAAGGACAACCCCGACATCGAAAAATGCCTATTCGTCGTGGACCGTAAAGACCTGGACCGGCAGACGCGCGAGGAGTTCAACAAATTCCAAGAAGGCTGCGTGGAGGAAAACACCAACACCGCAAGGCTTGTGCGCCGCCTCCTCTCCGACGACTACGCCGACTACGCCGACAAGGTCATCGTCACCACCATTCAAAAGCTCGGCCTCGCGCTGGATGAAAACAGCAAGCGAAATAAGCAGCGGAAAAATAATGACCAACTGACTGGACTTCCCACGGTGCAGTAGACAGCTCAACTATCGCCCATGGCCGTTCTCAAGCTAGGTTGTAAGCTCTCCATGGATAGTAAGGATGCCTGACGTGCCAACGTGTTTGTCGAGCGGTTGTGGCGACGATTGAAGTATGAGCAGGTTTAACTAATGGCCTATGACAGCGTGGGTGCTGCGCGTACCAACATTGCGCAATACTTCGATTGGTACAACACAGAGCGGCCGCATTCATGTCTGCAGCGCAGCGCGCCCGATCGTGTCTATCAGGCGTTGCAGCCCAACCTGTTAGGTGCTGCGTAGAAAGAAATTCTGGGTGTGTCCCGATTTATCCCATGGAGATAAATCAGCACCTTTTGAAGTTCGCTCGGAGTCCACTTAAAAGTCGGGATTTGCAGTTCATTCAACCGGAGTCACTTCTCTTTTCTAACATTACGTCTCTTTTTCTTCATCTTTTTCATCACCATTTGTACTTGTATTGTCAGCCTGACTGTCTGTTCCATTGCTTGTTGCGAACTCTCCTGCTGTACTGTTTAGTGTGTCATTTCCCAATACGCTAGGTGTGGCAAGCAAGCTGTGAATTGCCGAGCTAATTTTTGCTTGTTGAAAGTAGGCTGCCTCACCTGTTGTGGTGTTAAAAATCGGAGTCGCTGCATTGTTAGCTTGGTTTTCCGGTTGTACTGCGATTTGAGCTTCGGTAATGTTTAGTGTGCCTGCGTTGAAGTCACTGAAGGAGTAGTTGCTGGCCTCAAGCGTGCCAACAGCGACGCTTATTGGGGCTGTCCCAACGTTGGTCAGCGTTGTGGCAGCGCTGCTGACGCTGGCCGCGCCGGTTAAGCCTAACGCTGTATTTGTAGTTTCTCCATTGACGAAGCCGCTGACTGTGGCGCTAAAAACGGGGTTGTCTGAGCCGTACACACGGCTCTGGTTATTGGCACTCACAGTTAGGGGTGCTTTGGTGATCGTCAACGTTCCCGATGTATACGTGATCATGTGATGCTGTGTTGGTGTTAAACCAGCTGGCGTGATGGCATACGTTCCAGCATTCACGGCTCCCTGTGAGCTGCCCCCATACATCAATGTGCCAATTGGCGAGCTTTCGATTAGAGAATAAGTAACACCATTGCCGCCGTCGAAGCCAGTCGCGTCATAGGTTTGGGTGACATCGGATGCTGTCACATTCAGCGTGGCCATAAATTTTTTCAGCAGCGGGTAGGTGCTGCCAGTTTGCATGAACCAAGTGTCGGAAAAATCCCAATCGGCGAACGTCGATTTTGACTGCATTTCAGTCGTTGTTTTGCCTGTACCACCGGCACTGGACATGAGTCCAGAAGTTTCAGTATTCCAGTAGTTGCTGCTGTGTGCTGCGGCGCCAGCGCTAAACCCCAATAACCCACCAATGGGGGTAGTGCCTGTCACCTGTCCAGTCGCATAGTTGTTGCGCAAGTCGCCAGTTGTGACAGTGCTCCAACCCGCCAACCCGCCTGTGTAAGTGGTGCCCGCTACATTGCCGCTTGCGTAATTGTTATTCAAGCTGCCTGTGGTAATGGTGCTCCAGCCTGCCAGTCCACCTGTGTGGGTTGAGCCGTTTACCGATCCGCTGGCGTAGTTGTTGGTAAAGTTGCCTGTTGTGATGGTGCTCCATCCTGCCAGCCCACCTGTGTGGGTTGAGCCGTTTACCGATCCGCTGGCGTAGTTGTTGGTAAAGTTGCCTGTTGTGATGGTGCTCCATCCTGCCAGCCCGCCTTGGTGGGTGGAACCGCCCAATACGTTGCCTGTTGCATAGTTGTTTGTAAAATCACCTGTGGTGATAGTGCTCCATCCCACAAGTCCCCCGTGGTGAGTGCCACCTGCGCCTTCAACATGTCCTGTTGCAAAGTTATTACTGAAATTTCCAGCGTCTAGTGTGATCCAACCTACTAACCCGCCTGCATGGGTGCCGGTGCCATGCACCCTGCCGCCTTGGGAGTAGTTGTTGCTAAGGTTTTTACCGGCAGCAAGATGTGTGTATCCCACTAAGGCCCCAACGTAATTGGCGCCAGTTACCCGCGCGTTTTTTAGGCCTAAGTTGGACAACTCTGCTGTGGTGGAGCCGAATAACCCAACGTGGTTGGTTGTTGGGCGGTCGATGACTAAGTTGCTGACGGTGTGGCCCAGGCCGTTGAAATTACCAGTAAAGCCGCTTATTGGCGCAAAGCCTGCTCCAGAATGCCAAGTGCTGGTTGCAGTGGCGTCGATGCTGTTTCCCAGTGCGTAGTTGTTTGCTCCTGAGATACCTTGCAGATCAGTGCTTGTGCTGTTTGGTGTGCCTAAACTATTGATCACTTTATAGCTTGCGCCATTGATAGCTAGAATGCCTGACCCCGCGCGCTGGCCAAAATCTACGCGTCCTGTAAAACCCGTAGCATTCATACCGACCAAGATGCCGCCGCCTGAAATCCCTGAATCGTTACCGTTGGTCGTAGCGGTGTTCATAACCAGCGCGGATGTGCCACTGGCAGTCATCACTGCGTTGATGTTTATATGATTTGCAGCTGTCAAGGTAAGTGTGTGTGAGCCCCACGAAACTGGCTCGTTCACGTTGATGTTGCCTTCGCCTTGAGCGGTACCATTGCTGGACATAATACTCACGTTGCCGTTGCTCAAAGCTGTTGACAGCGTTGAACCTGACATATTGGCAGAAGGCGGCTGTGAATTGCCAGAGTCTGTATTGTTTCTACCGATGTTGAAGTCTGTCGGGTCAATCAACCAAGTACCTGGTTGCCCAGAACTAGAAGCTGCTGTAGTGACTGTGACATCGTCAGCAATCTGTACATATGCTGCCGAGGTTTCAATAAAGCCGCCATTACCATCACCCTGAGCCGATGCGTCTAGGGTGCCGGCAACGTTAACAGTACCTGCGTGCATACCGCCCAAAATGACAATACTGCCTGCTCGGTTGTCGACTGTATGTGCTTCTATGACGCCTGAGTTGTTAACCACGCTGGTCAACAATGCTCTTTCTGCTCCTGCATTCATGATCACCTGACCGCCGTCAGCTCTGATCAGTCCGCCGTTTTCAGCCAAGGTTTCCAATACGCTTTGGTCTACTTGCATCTTTACAAATCTGTTGTCTTGGAAGGTGAGTGTGATGGCATTTCCGCCACCAAGTACCACGGCGCCCAATTGCGCAGCAATCGTTCCCTGGTTGCTCGCGGTGTTCCCAAGCAACGCGACGTATCCACCGTCCGCCGCATTGATATGGCCTTGGTTGACGACGCCGCCAGTACCGTTGCCATTAAACAATCTGACATTGCCGTCCAAGTCGGCATCATCCAAGTCGAGAGTGGACGCTACAAGTGCGCCGACATTGACTTGAGCGCCTTGCCCAAACAAAATCCCGTTGGGATTAATGAGGTACACCTGGCCATTGGCATTGAGTTGGCCAAGTATCTGTGTGCCATTGATGTCTAAAATTCGATTAACTGCGACGGCGCTAGTCGAAGGTTGTACAAAGTTCACTGCCTCGCCAGCACCAATATTAAAACTCTTCCAAGTGAGGGATAAGTTTTGGCTAGATTGCTGAATGGTGGTGGTGGTACCTGATTGGGACATCTCCCCCACGCCAGAAAGCACCTGGCCGTCAAGCGGCGCAGCCCACACAATCGATATACAAAGCATCAGTGCAGCCGCAGCCATAAGTTTGAGTTTGAATGGGCTGTTTGATCTTTTAATGCTGCCTAGCAATGCTTTTATGACAACTTCCTTGTCACCACGCAACACTTGCAAAGGGTTCAGCCTGGTAGCTGGTGAAAATATTTCTGTTTTAACAGTCAAACGTAGCTTCCTTGTAGTTATAGATATTTAAGCAATAAACGAACCAATAATATTTATTAACTAGTAATTAAAAATATTAAAGAAAATATATACTTTAATATTAAGAAAATGCAATCGTTTATGGGTATATCGTTTTTTTGACAGCCCCCCAAGCGAGGGTTGTATAGGTCGTCTTTTCACGCGGAAGTGCACCTAGTCAAAAAAATGGACAGTTGATACTTCTGAACGGTCAACCCAAAGGAAGGCATCATGTCAAAACGATTCAGTGATCAATTCAGACAAAGCGCAGTGGAGATGGTCTCGCCTGAGCACCCCATTGCAGAGGTGCCCCACTCTTTGGGCATTGGGTACTCAACCTTAGACAAATGGGGGCGTGCCCATCGAAGGCAAACGGGGCAATTGGCTGCATTGAACCAAGAGCAAAAGCGTATCCGTGAACTTGAGCCCCAGGTGGCCCACCTGCAGGAGGTCAACGACATCCTAAAAAAGACCGTGTACTTTGCCAATCCGGCAAATCGGTGAGGTACACGTTCATGCAAACCCACCAACACCACTACAGCATGCATGCTCTTTGCGCAGCACTGAGAATTAGTCGCAGCGGTTATTACGCTTGGTGCGCCCGTGACAAGTTGCCTTGTGCATTGAATGTAGCGATTGAGTGCCAATTCAAACAAGACAAAGCACGCGCCGGAGCACCTAGCATTGCCAGCGCCTTGCAAAGCGCGGGCTTTGTCTGCAGCGCCCGCACAGCGGGCCGGCGCATGCAGCGCTTGGGGTTGCGCGTGCGCTATGCCAAAAAATATAGACGTACCACCGACTCAAACCACACGAATGCCGTCGCGCCCAACCATCTTGATCGTGAATTCATTGTGAGCGTCCCCAATCGTGTTTGGGTGAGTGACATCACCTACCTGAGAACCACACAGGGCTGGTTGTACCTGGCAGTCTTCATTGATCTGTTTAGCCGATTGGTCGTGGGCTGGCAGGTTAGTGAGCGCATTGAAGCCAAGTTGGTCACCGATGCCCTGGATGCAGCCATGCTCATGCGTGGCAAGCCTAAAGGTGTGCTGATACACAGCGATAGAGGGAGTCAGTATTGCAGTCAGGCATTTGTAAAACGGGTAGCTATATACAAAGCAAAACAAAGCATGAGCCGCAAGGGCAATTGCTGGGATAACGCCGTGGCAGAGAGTTTCTTTGCCACCCTAAAAAAGGAGGAAATCTACGGTCAAGCACTTAAGCCCAAAACGGCTGTGTTGGCGCAGGTCTTTGAGTACATCGAGTGTGATTACAACCGTGTGCGCAGACATTCAAGCAACGGCTGGCTCAGTCCAGTTCAATTCGAGCACAATGACCATCAACACTCAGAAGTCAAGACTGTCTAAAAATTTGACTAGGTCCAAGATATCTAACTGTTGTGGCGGTTGCTGCTGACAAAGTATTTGACGTATTTGATACAGCGGTGTAACTTTAAGTGACAATCGGGTAGTTGGAGACGCACTGACCATTGCCCAGTCTGCTGCCAATTTCGCTGACGCCAGCGTTGGGTCCAAAGTGGTGTACGTCAGTGGTATCACCGTCACTGGCGCGGATGCCAGCAACTACTCCTTCAACACCGTAGCTACTACTGCAGCAGCCAGCATCAGT
>Ga0222646_100328_pt1 | contig 14335 bp, 8 predicted proteins | sample AntAcemetagen293_FD_179819 | JGI IMG/M metagenome (GOLD analysis project Ga0222646, IMG submission 179819) | Saline water microbial communities from Ace Lake, Antarctica - #293 | ecosystem: Environmental > Aquatic > Non-marine Saline and Alkaline > Saline | place: Antarctica: Ace Lake | collected... | reverse complement strand
CTTGTATATAATGCTTCAAAACCTGCGTTGGTTAATTCTTCGCGCATTGGTTTTACTAATTCTTCTGGATACATAATTGTTGTTATTTTAAAAGGCAAATATAAGAATAAGTTCATCAAAAGTCAACTTTATAGAAATACTTGTTGCAATGTGCATATCAATAAAATTGATATGCACATATGTGCCTTAAAAATACTACTTTGCATACCTTTTAAAAATAGATAAAAAAAATATGGGAAGTTTTACAAAATGGTTAGGAGCGGGGTTAGGATTTACTTTTGGCGGCCCTATTGGTGCTGCATTAGGGTTTGCAATTGGTAGTTTTGTAGACGGATTTTCTGCAACAGATTTAACTGAAGAACAAAAAGCATACCAGCAAAGAGCAGGAGACAGTAGCGGTGGTGCTGATACGCAATCTGGCGATTTTGAAATGAGTTTACTTGTTTTGGCCTCTATTGTTATCAAGGCAGATGGTAAAATAGACCCGAAAGAATTAGATTTTGTACGGGCACAATTTACAGGAATGTATGGTAAAGAGCGGGCAAATAGTGCTTTTAAACTTTTTAAGGGTATTGTTAAAAAAGAGATTTCTGCAAGACAAGTTTGTATGCAAATAAGAAGTCATATGCCACATGCTTCTCGTTTACAATTGGTTCATTTCTTATTTGGTATTGCAAAAGCAGATGGTTTTGTTACCGAGAGTGAAGTTCAAGAAATAAGAAAAATAGCAGGGTATCTGTATATAAATGACAGAGATTATACTTCTATAAAAGCCATGTTTTATGATGAATCTGACAATGCATATAAAATCTTAGAAATTACAAAAGAAGCTTCTACAGCTGAAGTAAAAAAGGCATATAGAAGAATGGTCAAGAAATACCACCCAGATAAACTACAAGGTTTGGGAGAAGAACATTTAAAAGGTGCCAATGAAAAATTTCAAAGCATACAAGAGGCATATGATCGCGTGAAGAAAGAAAAAGGAATGTAATTTTTTGTTTTTTTGAATGAAATAGAGACGGATACAACTCTTTTACTATTTTTAATTACCTTATACTTAAATTAAAAATTAGAGGAATAAGCATCTTTTAAATTCTTTGATTTGTCAAAGTTAGACCCTCAATCTCTTTGGAACTCTAGAATTTTGCTACGGAATAACGCTATCAAACTCAAAAAATTGATTAATTTCGCTTTTTTATAAGAAAAGATAGATTATGAGCGCGAAATTTCCTGAGTATAAAGGCCTTGACTTGCCAAAAGTAGCAGAAGAAATGCTAAGCTACTGGCAAGAGCACAACATATTTGAAAAAAGTGTAACGAATCGAGAAGGTGCAGCGCCTTATGTTTTTTTTGAAGGACCTCCTTCTGCAAACGGATTACCAGGAGTTCACCACGTTTTAGCGCGCGCTATTAAAGATATTTTTCCACGTTACAAAACCATGAAAGGATACCAAGTAAAGCGAAAAGCGGGTTGGGATACGCATGGTTTACCTATAGAATTAGGCGTAGAAAAAGAATTGGGTATTACCAAAGAAGATATTGGAAATAAAATTTCTGTAGAAGATTACAATGCCGCTTGTAGAACAGCAGTAATGCGGTATACAGGTATTTGGAACGATTTAACAGAGAAAATGGGCTATTGGGTAGATATGGAAGATCCATATATTACCTATGAGCCAAAATATATGGAATCTGTTTGGTGGTTGCTAAAAGAGATTTACAATAAAAAATTAATTTATAAAGGCTATACCATTCAGCCTTATTCGCCAAAAGCCGGTACAGGTTTAAGCTCTCACGAATTAAATCAGCCAGGAACTTACCAAGACGTAACAGACACTACGGTTGTTGCACAATTTAAGGCGGTAAAAAATACGTTGCCAGACTTTTTACAAAACGAAGGAACGGTTTATTTTTTAGCTTGGACAACCACTCCTTGGACGCTGCCATCTAACACTGCATTAACGGTTGGCCCTAAAATAGAATATGTTTTAGTAGATACGTTTAATCAATATACCTTTGAACCTACAAAAGTAATTTTAGCGAAGAAATTAGTTGGAAAACAATTTGCAGGGAAAAATAATTTTGAAGTGGAAACTTCAGAAGCATTAAGCGCTTACAATACTGGCGATAAAAAGATTCCTTTTTACGTTATAAAAGAATTTATTGGTAAAGATTTAGTAGGTATTAAATACGAGCAGATCTTAGAGTATTGTCTTCCAAATGACAATCCAGAAGATGCTTTTAGAGTAATTACTGGAGATTTTGTAACTACAGAAGACGGAACAGGAATTGTGCACACGGCACCAACTTTTGGAGCAGATGATGCCATTGTTTGTAAGCAAGCTGTACCCCCAATTCCGCCAATGTTGGTAAAAGATGAAAATGATAATTTAGTTCCGTTGGTAAATTTACAAGGAAAATTTAGACCAGAAATGGGTGAATTTGCAGGTAAATATGTAAAGAACGAATATTATGCAGATGGTGAAGCTCCAGAAAAATCGATTGATGTTGAGTTAGCTATTAAATTAAAAATAGAAAATAAAGCCTTTAAGGTAGAAAAATACAAGCATAGTTATCCGAATTGTTGGCGTACCGATAAACCAATTTTATACTATCCGTTAGATTCTTGGTTTATAAAAGTAACCGATGTAAAAGATAGAATGCACGAGTTAAACAAAACCATTAACTGGAAACCAGCATCTACAGGAACTGGGCGTTTTGGAAATTGGTTGGCAAATGCAAATGACTGGAACTTATCACGATCTCGTTATTGGGGAATTCCGCTACCAATCTGGAGAACAGAAGATGGTAAAGAAGAGATCTGTGTAGGTTCTGTTGAAGAGTTGAAGCAAGAAATGGCAAAGGCTGTTGCAGCAGGCGTTTTAGCAAAAGACATTTTTGAAGATTTTGAAGTTGGAAATATGACGGAAGAAAACTACGCAAAAATAGATTTACATAAGAATATTGTAGATGAAATTGTGTTGGTTTCTGCAACCGGACAACCCATGAAACGTGAAAGCGATCTAATTGATGTTTGGTTCGACTCTGGTTCTATGCCTTATGCGCAGTGGCATTATCCGTTTGAAAATAAACAGAAAATTGACGGGAACGAATCTTTTCCAGCAGATTTTATTGCAGAAGGAGTAGACCAAACAAGAGGTTGGTTCTATACCTTACATGCAATTTCAACGATGGTTTTTGACTCTGTAGCGTATAAAAACGTAGTTTCTAACGGTTTGGTTTTAGATAAAAACGGACATAAAATGTCTAAACGTCTCGGAAATGCAACAGATCCGTTTACAACATTAGCCACGTACGGTGCAGATGCAACCCGATGGTATATGATTGCAAACGCAAACCCATGGGACAATTTAAAATTCGATTTAGAAGGTATTGAAGAGGTGAAACGCAAGTTTTTCGGAACGTTATACAACACCTATTCGTTCTTTACTTTATATACAAATATTGACGGTTTTTCATATGAAGAACAAGATATTCCGTTGCAAGAAAGACCAGAATTAGACCGTTGGATTTTATCAGAATTGCATACTTTAATACAGAAAGTAGATACGTTCTATGCAGCATATGAACCAACAAGGGCTGCAAGAGCAATCTCAGATTTTACACAAGACTATTTAAGTAATTGGTATGTGCGTTTAAGTAGAAGACGCTTCTGGAAAGGAGATTACCAGACAGATAAAATTTCAGCGTATCAAACCTTGTATACCTGTATGAATACCATCGCAAAATTAGGGGCGCCAATTGCACCGTTTTTCATGGACAGATTGTATCAAGATTTAAATGCTGTTACAAAAAAAGAGACCTCAGAAAGTATTCACTTAGCAGATTTTCCTGTGTATAATGCAAGTTTTGTAGACAAAGGTTTAGAGCTTAAAATGGAAAGTGCACAAACGATCTCATCTTTAGTGCTTTCTTTAAGAGCAAAAGAGAAGATAAAAGTAAGACAGCCACTTCAAAAAATAATGATTCCTGTTGATAGTGACGAACAAAAAGAAGCTGTTTTAGCTGTTGCCGAGTTAATTAAGAACGAGGTAAATATTAAGGAAATTCAGATTTTAGACGATGCATCAGAAATTTTAATCAAGCAAATTAAGCCTAATTTCAAAACACTCGGTCCTAAATTTGGCAAAGACATGCGTCTTGTAGCTGCAGCTGTTCAAAAATTCAACCAAGAAGATATTAACAAAATAGAGAAAGATAAACATATTTATATTGAAGTTAACGAGGAAAATATTATTTTAGAGGTCTCAGATGTAGAAATATCATCGAAGGATATAGAAGGTTGGTTGGTTGCAAATGAAGGAGTGTTAACAGTGGCTTTAGATGTTACTATTTCTGAAGAATTACGCAAAGAAGGGGTTGCCAGAGAGTTGGTAAACAGAATTCAAAATGCACGTAAAGACACAGGTTTAGAAGTAACAGATAAAATTAAGTTAACGGTTTTAAATTTTGAAAACTTACAAAAATCGATCCTAGATAATAAAGAGTACATTATGAGTGAGACATTAACCAAAGAATTGGTTTTTGTGGATGCGTTAAATAATGGAACAGAAATAGAGTTTGATACCATTAAAAGTAGAATATTAATAGAAAAAATGTGATAATATGTCGGACGTTAAATTAAGATATTCGGATGAAGATTTACAAGAATTCAAGGGAATTATAAATCAAAAAATAGCAAGAGCAGCGTCAGATTTGACCTCATTAGAAAGTTCTTACAAAAATAATGCAGGAAATGGTACAGATGATACCTCACCATCATTTAAATCTTTTGATGAAGGCTCTGAAGTAATGGCTAAAGAATCAAATGTGCAATTGGCAATAAGACAAGAGAAGTTTATTAGAGATCTTAAAAACGCTTTAATGCGTATTGAAAATAAAACGTATGGTGTTTGCAGAGTTACCCGAAAGTTAATTCAAAAAGAACGTTTAATGCTAGTGCCGCATGCTACCTTAAGTATCGAGGCAAAACGCAAACAATAGTAATTTAAAAGCTTCCATTTGGAAGCTTTTTTTTATAGTATTAAATACAAGCCATTCTTACGATCTGTAAATTTTATGACATTTAGAAAATCAATATAAGGTTGGTTTCCAATTGTTGTAAATTAAAATTGACAGGGTATTTGTTATCAAAATAAATATCAGAAAATAGCAATTGCCAACTCTAAAAAAAGGGTAATTACCATAATAAAAAGGAATACTTTCTGAACACACCAATAAATCTAATAATAATGTTATTTTTGTTGCTATAAAATTAAAAAAATGTCTAAAAAGAAACTGGCAATTGGCACCATAGGTATCGCTATTTTATTAGATCAAATTATAAAAATCTATGTAAAAACGCACTTTGTTTTAGGCGAAGAACTGATGGTTTTTGATTGGTTTAGAATCCATTTTGTAGAAAATAACGGAATGGCAATGGGTTTTGAATTTGGCGGCAAAGCAGGAAAACTTTTTTTAACTTTATTTAGACTGGTTGCAGTATCTGCTATTATTTATTGGTTAATGGGTGCCATAAAAAGTAAAACCCACAATGCTGTAATTATAGCCATTTCCTTAATTTTTTCGGGGGCAGTTGGTAATATTATCGATTCTGTTTTTTACGGTGTTATTTTTAATTCCTCCAATCATAAGGTAGCTACCTTGTTTTCAGAGACACCTTACGGAGATTTGTTTTATGGGAAAGTGGTAGACATGTTCTACTTTCCGCTTTGGCAAGGAACCCTTCCAGAATGGATACCCTTTATGGGAGGAGAGTTGTTTACTTTCTTTCAATATATATTTAATCCTGCAGATGCTTTTATATCCGTTGGTGTTGCCTTGTTATTTCTTTTTAACAAACAGGCATTCCCGAAAGAAGGAAAATAGTAGTTTCACTGAGATTTACTTGAGTTAGCCGATTTCATTTTACGATGAATAATTAACGGTAATCCATGGAAGAAGTAGCCAGAAAACGCTAGAAATAGTAGGGTCAACTCTAAACGTTCTCTAAATTTATTAGCTTTCTTTAATGTATACTTGAGAAGTTGTAGGTGCTAGAAATATCAACTTTATTCAAAAACTTAAAGACGGGTGGTATTTAAGTTTATCAATCATAAATTTACGTAATTTCGTAACATGTCTACATCCTTAGAACTTCAAGTAAAAACCCTACCAAATGAACCTGGTGTGTATCAATATTTTGATAAAAATGAGGTAATTATCTATATTGGTAAAGCTAAAAATTTAAAAAAGAGAGTTTCTTCTTACTTTTCTAAAACGCATGAATATGGCAAAACCAAAGTTTTAGTCACGAAAATTGTAAGTATAAAACACATTGTTGTAGAAACAGAAACCGATGCCTTACTCTTAGAAAACAACCTTATAAAAAAACACAAACCACGGTATAATATTTTATTAAAAGACGATAAAACGTATCCTTGGATTTGTATAAAAAAAGAACGTTTCCCTAGAATTTTTATGACGCGTAGGGTTATAAAAGACGGTTCGGAATATTTTGGACCGTATACCTCTATCAAAACGGTTCGAGTTTTATTAGATTTAATAAAAGAGTTGTATCCTTTAAGAACTTGCACCTACGATTTAAGTCACCAAAATATAAATGAAGGCAAGTATAAAGTCTGTTTAGAGTATCATTTAAAAAATTGCAAAGGAGCTTGTGAAAACTTAGAAACCGAGTCTCATTATGAGCACTCTATAAAAGAGATTAGAAATATTATCAAGGGAAATTTTAAAGAAAGCTTAGAAAAATTTCAAGAAATGATGTTTGGCTTTGCTGAAAAAATGGAGTTTGAAGAAGCCCAAAAAATTAAAGAAAAACTCAAGTTATTAGGTAATTACCAATCGAAAAGCACCATTATCAATCCGTCTATAAATAATGTAGATGTGTTTTCTATAATTTCTGATGAAACCCATGGGTATGCCAATTTTTTAAAGATTGCAAACGGTGCTATTATTCAATCACACACTACAGAAATAAAGAAAAAATTAGACGAAACAGACAAAGAATTATTAGAGCTATTTATTGTTGAAATAAGGCAACGTTTCAATTCTATTTCTCCAGAAATTTACGTGCCTTTTAAAGTGAATGTAGGTGAAAACTTAAAAGTAACCGTTCCGAAGTTAGGAGATAAAAAAAGCATTGTGGCACTCTCTGAAAGAAATGCAAAATACTATAGACAAGAGCAGTTTAAGCAAACACAAATTGTAGATCCAGAGCGGCATGTAAAAAGAATTATGGGGCAGATGAAAAAAGATTTGCGCTTGCATGTAGAACCGCGTCATATCGAGTGTTTTGATAATTCTAACATTCAAGGAACACACCCGGTTGCGGCGTGTGTAGTTTTTAGAGATGGCAAACCCAGTAAAAAAGAATACAGGCATTACAATATAAAAACGGTGATTGGACCAGATGATTTTGGTTCTATGGAAGAGGTTGTTTTTAGACGCTATAAGCGCTTGTTAGAAGAAGAGCAGTCTTTGCCACAGTTAATTATTGTAGATGGTGGAAAAGGGCAGTTATCTTCTGGGTTAAAAGCTTTAGAGGACTTGGGTTTGCGTGGTAAAATTGCCATTATAGGGATTGCAAAAAGGTTGGAAGAGATCTATTATCCAGGTGATTCCATTCCGATGTATTTAGATAAAAAGTCTGAAACGCTCAAGATTACCCAATATTTAAGAAACGAAGCACACAGATTCGGAATTACATTTCACAGGAATAAACGGAGTAAAAGCGCCATAAAATCTGAGTTAGAACAAATTCCTGACGTTGGCGCGCAAACAATTACAACTTTATTACGTAAATTTAAATCGGCCAAACGTGTGAAAGAAGCGTCTTTAGAAGAGTTAAAAACAGAAATTGGCTATTCTAGAGCAATGAAGGTGTACAGCTTTTATCATAAAAAATAAGTATGAAATTAAAATTATTGTTCCTGCTTTTTATTTTATCCTTGGGGATTTCCGCGCAACAAAAGCAACCAAAAGTGGGCTTGGTTTTAAGTGGTGGAGGTGCAAAAGGTTTTGCACATGTGCGCGTTTTAAAAGAGATTGAAAAAGCGGGTGTACAGTTAGATTATATTGGTGGAACCAGTATGGGTGCAATTGTTGGTGGGTTATTTGCTGCAGGTTACACAGCAACACAACTAGAAGAAATTATTATCAATGTAGATTTTTTAGAACTCTTACAAGACGTAAATTCACGAGAATTTAACCCTTTTTTTGAAAAAGAAAACGGAGAGAAATATTTCTTTACACTTCCCGTTTCAAAAGGTAAAGTAGAACTTCCTAAAGGGTTGTCTAAAGGACAGAATATGCTAAATTTATTAACCGAGTTGTTAGCTCCCGTAGATTCTATTTCCGATTTCTCTAAACTTTCAATTCCTTTTTTTTGCATCGGAACAGATGTGGAAACAGGAAAACAGGTACTGTTAGAAAAAGGAAATTTGCCATTATCACTAAGAGCTAGTGGATCCTTTCCTACCTTATTGAATCCTATAGAAATAGAGGGTAGGTTATTAATAGATGGAGGCGTTGCAAATAATTTCCCTGCAGATGTGATGAAAAAAAAGGGCATGGATATTATTATTGGTGTAGATGTGGAGGGAAAATTACTTAAAAAAGAACAATTAACCTCAATTACCTCCATTTTAAATCAAATTGTAAGTTATAAAATGTATGAAAGGAGTAGTGATAATAAAAAAATAGTAGATGTTTATATAAAACCTGATACAGACAATTATACGGTAATAGACTTTGGAAAAAGTAAAGAAATTCTAGAAAAAGGAAATGAAGCTGCTAAAAAATTCACGGCTGTTTTTCAAAAAATTGCAGCGAAACAGGCTGTAAAAAAAAGAATAGCACCTATAAAAATTTCCAATACTAAATTTTTAATTGATAAAATTGTGATAGAAGGCTTAGAAAAATACACAAGAGCCTATGTTTTAGGAAAATTAAAAATTCAAGAAGGAGATATGCTCTCAAATGCAGAAATTAGAGCTAAAATTAACTCTTTAGCCGCAACTAAAAATTACGAATTAATAGAGCATGCTTTAAAGAAAAAAAGAATTACGAATGAATTTCATTTAAAATTAAAAGAAAGTAGCCAAGAAGCAAGCTTAAAATTGGGTATACATTACGATTTATTGTACAAATCTGGTGTTTTAATCAATTATAATCATAAAAATTTAGTATTTAAAAATGATTTATTTTCTCTAGACTTTGTGTTAGGAGATAATTTAAGGTATCACTTAAACTATTTTGTAGACAATGGTTTTTACACAAGCTTTGGTTTTACGTCTAGTTACAATCAATTTAAATCGAATAAAGGCCGATATAGTTTATTTCCAGGGATTTTAGATTTCATTGGCGGTAATTTTGATGTTGATTATGCCGATTTTAATAATAAAATATTTTTACAAACTTCTTTTAATAGAAAATATGTTATTGGAATAGGCGCAGAGCATAGAAGACTTCAAATTGCTTCGTCATTTTTTTCTAATTCGGTTACAGAAGAGACGGACCCTAATAGCATCTCTGACGAAATTCTTACGAATGCTAAAGGTACTTTAGAAGATAATAATTTAATAAATATTTTGGGATATTTAAAACTAGATACGTACAATAAAAAATATTTTCCAACAAAGGGTTTTTTTGTAGATCTTTCGTTCAGATGGTTTATTTGGTCTAATGGGTATAATTTTTACAATAATTTTAATTCTGAAATTGTTGATTATAAGCAATTTACATCATTAAAAGGTAAATTAGGCTTTGCAACAGCTATCACAAAAAAAATTACATTTCAAACCACAAACGAAGCAGGTTTCTTTACGAATAGACAAGATGAATTTTATTCATCTCAATTTATTTTAGGGGGTTACAATCAAAACTATTCCGAAAATTTTATACCTTTTTATGGATACGAATTCTTTAGTTTAGTGAATCCCTCTTTTTTGAAATCTGATTTTCAGGTAAGATATGAGTTTATGGAAAATAATTACGCAGTATTTATTGCAAATTATGCGCGTGTAGATGAAAATATATTTAAAGATTTTGATCTTTTAAAAGATATAAAATCTGGATACGCAGTTGGGTATAGTTATGATTCTTTTGTAGGCCCAATAGAGCTAAAATATAGTTGGACACCAGACCAAAAAGAAGGCTTTTGGTTGTTTAATTTAGGTTTTTGGTTTTAACTTTATTCCAAAAAAAAACCATGAAATTCATCATGGTTTTTAAATAATTACTTTTATTTCTTAGTCATTTTGTTTTGTACTTAAATAGAATTCTTCATAGGTATTTAGAAGGTTCATTAAGCCAGAAATTAAATCTTTAGTTTCTAACAGTAAACTAAAGTAAAGTGTTGTGTTTTTAGGACTTGTTTCATCTGTTCGAATTCTAGCAACTTGCTTTTCTATGGATGTTGTAACGTTTGTAAACAACGCTTGCTTTTCAATTAAAATTTCACCTAAATTATCAAAAGTTCTTTTTTCAAAAACATCTGCCACCTTTAATAATAAAGCAGATAATTCTTCATCTATTTGCTTCAGGTCATTTAATTGTACTTTCTTTAAGTTTTTATGATTGTTGTTTACGTGCTTGTAACTAGCTCTAGAAATATAACTAATAGATTGTGCAACGTCTTGTAAATAACCTAAGACCATAATATAGAACCTACTTGCTTGCACAGAAGTTTCATCTAATGACTTGATAAAATAGAAAACACCATCTTTTAAGGAATCAATTTCATCATTTAACTTACCAACATGTTTGTCTGTTTTGCGTAACTTATTTAAATCGTGTTTCGCTAAATCATCTACCACATTGGTATATAATTTATTTACTCTATTTGCAACGCTAGAAATATGATCTGCACTTTCTTCAATTACACCATTAATGGTAATTAATTCTGCTCTCTCAATATAAACTTGTTGTTGTTCTTCCTTCTTTTTTCTTCTATGAATTAACGTATTTCTTCCAATTAGAAAAGTAACTAGTGCTAATAAAATAGGAATCATAACCATATCATAACTAATAAGATATGCAACTAAAGCTGCAGCTAAAAATGCAGTAATAGCAGTTAAAAACCAGCCACCAATTACGTTTAAAACACCTGCTACTCTATATACTGCACTTTCTCTACCCCAAGCTCTGTCTGCTAAAGAAGTACCCATGGCAACCATAAATGTTACATACGTTGTAGATAATGGTAATTTCATGGAGGTTGCAATCGATATTAAGATACCTGCAACAATTAAATTTACAGCGGCTCTTACCATATCAAAAGCAGGCAATTCATAGGTTTTGTCTTTTGGTAATGCTATAACCGGTTTTGTAAATTTTGAATCTATAAAAGCCAAAGTTGGTTTTGGTATTACAAATCTAATTCCAGCATTTATGGTCATAGCTAATCTTACGGTAACTCTGGATAACGGATTTGGCTTAAATTTCTCATGTCCTTCACCTTGTCTAGACAAGTCGATACCTGTTTTAATTACATTTTTAGCTTTGCTAGAAGTCCATAAAGTAACAACCATAATTGCACCAGCTAGTAATAATAGCCAGACATTAGAAGGTACTTTTTTAGCTAAAACACCCATAGAGAACGCATCTGCAGAAACACCTGAAATACTCCAAGCTTCATAAGAATTCCAAGCAGCAATTGGCACTCCAACAAAGTTTACCAAATCGTTTCCTGAGAAAGCCATTGCTAAAGAAAAGGTTCCTATTCCAATAATTAATTTTAAGATATTAATTTTAAATGCTTGTATTAAAATTTGAGATACAATTGCCCAAACAACAAAACTACCAGCAATTATTAATATTGTATTTCCTTCAATTAAAAACTTAACATCTTTATAAAAAGGCGTTCCTTTCATTCCTTTTATAATAATAAAGTAGGTAATAGCAGTAATTGCAAAACCACCAAATAATGCACTAATGTATGTTGGTCTTTTATCAAAATTAAATGAATAAATAATTCTTGAAACAAATTGTACAATAGCACCAACAGAAAAAGCAACAACTACAGAGAGTAGAATTCCGAGAATAATTTTGGTTGCTGTTTCATGATTTATGTAGTTCCAAAGATCTGAAAAAGTTTGTGTATCATTTGTAGAAATCTTTATTAGAGAAATACAAACGGCAGCACCTAACAATTCAAATACAATAGAAACTGTGGTAGATGTTGGCATACCTAATGAATTAAAGACATCTAATAAAAGGATGTCTGTAATCATTACAGCCATAAAAATAATCATGATGTCTTGGAACATAAACATGCTAGGGTTAAAAATCCCTTTACGTGCAACTTCCATCATACCACTAGATGTTATTGCTCCTATAAACACACCTAAACTAGCAATAATCATAATATTTCTTACAGATATTGCTTTTGAGCCAATTGCTGAATTTAAAAAATTTACAGCATCATTACTAACTCCCACTACTAAATCTACAATAGCTAATACAGCTAAAGCAACTAACATCAAAATATATGGATCTCCCATTTTGTTTTATTAAATAAAGTTAAGCAAATTTACAAACACAAAAAGTTATGAATGTTACCTTTATGTTATGTTACGTATATTAAAAATGAATATCTATTTGTACTCTAAACAGTAATTGATTCGTTTTAAAACCAATGTCTGTATAGCTTAGATCTGTTTGAACCTTTAAACTATGCCCTGCAATGTACTTAGATAAGCCTAAAGTATATTGATTTTCACTACCTTTTCCAGTAATTTCTTTGTCTAAAGATATATTTGTGTATCGTCCAGAAAGTTCTACAGTTTTAGATATTAAATAGCCAGTTTGTATATTTAAACCATTTCCTACTTGTACCTCATCACCTGTTAAACTGCCATCAGAATTCTTTGCAAAAGCATCGTCTGCAGTTCTATTTGCATATTCTGCCATTAAAGAAAATCCTAGGTGCTTATACATTGCGTCTACAAATAATGTAGAAATATTTGTTGAATAAAAACCCGTGTCATTCAGCATGTAAGAACCTTGGTTACTTCTTGTTTTAGACGCATTATTGTTAAAATCATATGCAACACCTAAAGATAATTTAGGGCTTGGTTCGAACTTTAAATCACTTCCTTTATAATCTCCTTTACTTTTAAAATTACCAAAAGGAAATAACTCTACTCTGGTGGTGTACTGATGACCGCCCAAATTACCTGTAGTAATATTTCTTCCTTCACCTTGGGCAATAGAAAATATTTCTTTTACTAAAAAAGTATCGGTTAAATTAAAATGGTGTCTCAGTTGTATACCCATATCTCTGTCTATTGTAAATCTACTATTTAATAAAGAACGGTCTACTTGCTGTAGGTTTGCAGATGATATAACGCGCTCTCTGTTTCCTGGAAGTTTTGTTTGCCCAAACCATAAGACAAAGTTTCCAGAGAAATTCCATTTTAAAACAGCATCTAAAATCTGTCTAGAAGCATTACTTGTGTATATAGATGCACCAGATTGATCTCTGTTAGATAGGCCTAATTCTACTTTGTATTTTAATTTTGGAGAAAAAGCAAAACCATCAAATTTTAAACGAGAACGTCTAATTAACATCGAAGACTCTGGGTTTGATAACCCATTTTTTGCATCCCAATTACTCGTTGCAAGTGTTTGAAAACGAAGTCCAATTTTCATAGACCAAGTACTGTCTTTTCCTATTAAATTAAAGAGTCCTTTTCCAAATTTGGGAGCGTTTGATTCTTGAGCATTGGCATTTAAAAACACACAAATACATGCTAAGATTACTACATTTCGTAGTTGAGATAATTTCATTATAATTAGTTTTTGTCTCTGCAAAGAACCAATAATAATGTTAAGGTAATGTTACCTGAAAGTTAAAAAAATAAAAAAAACTGCCTCGGCCAAAGGCAGTTAGTCATATAAAATAGTCGACAAAAACTAATAGTTTTATAATGACATTTAATCTTTAAAGATGCCAACAAAGTTGCAACGGAAAGTTTAATTTAATGTTTAATTTAAATTAAAAAAAGGTTAACAAATTCTTCTACTTAACTTTTAATTAATGTTTATGTAATACAAACATAATTTGCAACTAACACAGACTTAACAAAAGAGATAGACTTTTGCAACAGTAAATAATAACTACAATGAAGAAAATAGTATGTATAGCTTTTATCGCGTTAAGTCAATTGTTAATTGCACAAGACAAAGGAACTTTAATGGGTTTGTTAACGGATAAAGAAGCAAATAATGAATCTTTACCTTTTGCAAATGTTTTTATAAAAGGAACCAATACGGGGGCAACAACAGATTTTGACGGGAACTATTCTTTTAA
>Ga0222646_100326_pt1 | contig 14354 bp, 9 predicted proteins | sample AntAcemetagen293_FD_179819 | JGI IMG/M metagenome (GOLD analysis project Ga0222646, IMG submission 179819) | Saline water microbial communities from Ace Lake, Antarctica - #293 | ecosystem: Environmental > Aquatic > Non-marine Saline and Alkaline > Saline | place: Antarctica: Ace Lake | collected... | reverse complement strand
TCATCTAAAAAACGCTCAGGAATAAATTCATTTGGCTGTTTCCAAAAGTCTGAATGACGATGAATTTCATAAATTGAAAACAACAAATTCGAGCCTTTGGGTAAAACAATTCCGTTGTAAGTGTCTTCCTCAATATTTACACGGTCCATAAAATAGGCTGGAGGATACAAACGCATAGATTCTTCAATAACTAATTTTGTATAACTCGCATTTTTTATCCAATGCATGCAATCCGTAGATTCACTTTTTATTTTTTTGATTTCAGATGCTATTTTTAACTGTGCTGCAGGGTTTCGGGCCAACAATTCGCAGGCAAAAGTAAGTGCATTTGAAGTGGTTTCATGACCCGCTGCAAATAAAATCAATATTTCATCTACCAATTGATTTTCATCCATCTTAGAGCCATCCTCATATTTTGCACTTAAAAGCATGTCTAATAAATCATGATGATCTCCGTTGCTTTGCTTTCTTTCTTCCACCAATCTTTTTAAAATTGTTCTCGAATTTTGAGTCAAGTCTAAATGCTTTTTCGTTTTTCCTGAAAGGTTAAACCACCAAACAAGAAAAGGTTGTCTTAGTTCTTGAACTAACATTTTTTGAGTAGCTTCTGTGGTATGTTGTAATGAATCAATATCAGCACCAGAAATGTTTATATTGAAAATTGATTTAATAACAGTTTGAAAAGCCAAATCATTAAAAACAGGAAAAACATCCATCGGTTTTCCAGTTTTAATATTTTTTAATTCTGCTAAAATGGTTTTTTGAATGGTATCAACCAATAGCTTAAGTTGGCCTTTATGAAAAGCTGGCTGAATTAATTTTCGTTGTTTTTGCCAATGCGCTCCCTCAGCTGTTAACAATCCTTTTCCAACATATTTTACTAAATCTTTGGTTTGAATATAAGATTTAGTATAATTTTTTTGATTCTTTTGAAGTGCATGTTGTAAAAGTCCAGCATCTCTGCAAAACAAAACAGATTTTCCAAAACCAATTTTTAAACGAAAAATATCTCCTAAAGTATCAAAGTTTTTTGCGTGAAAAGGTAAAGGATTTTGTAAAATAGCATTGGCATGCTTTAGAAATTTAAAAAAAGAAACTTCTGGAATTTTATTGGATACACTCATTTTTAATTTTATTTGCACTCATTAACAACCCGTTTTAAAGAATTTATACAAGTTGCCTTGTTGTATTTATTTTTTACAAATTTAAGCATATTCGCTTACGTAATTTGTTGTATTTTTCATTAAATAGATTTTTATAAAACAGCATTCTAAAGTTTTTAACTAAGCAATACAATCCTGTTCTAAATAAATTTTAAGCATATGAAATTTATTTAGGACAGGATTGTATCAAAATTTATAATTGTTATTTTTTTTTGATTAAATCGCTATTATAATTTAAAGTTACTGGTTTGTTTACCAATATTTATTGGGAATCTTTTTTTTTCAACAACCCAAAAATATTTAACAGTATAGAGATCAATAATAAAATCCAAGGCAAACCATGCAACAAGACATCAAACCAATTCTGTCCTTGCATTCCGCTTTCTGAAGAAAATGCATTTCCACCTAAAATCCATTGAATTTTGCCTAAAATATATGGCAAACTAAAAGGGGCTAAACCTACAGTTAGACTTGCTATCAGAAAAAGTTTCCAGTTATTTTTAAGTTGTTTTTTATACTCATCTGCCAGATTGTGGCTATATAAACCAATTCCAAACCAAGCCAAATCTTATAGTCAAATCTCTGTAAGGATAATTGGGTGCAGAAAAATAATTTCTATCTGTGAGACCAGAAGTAGCGTTGTCTACTTTAAAATACAAACGCGTTCTTCGCACTTGTGCATTCAAGAACAGGTCAACCGTAGGAAACCCTATTTGCGCTTCATTCTGAATTCTAAACTCTGCTAAAAGCGGATTGTAGGCATTTGCATTGTACTTTGTAAAGTACTTAAAAGTAACTCCTATATTCACCAACATCGGTTTTCCTTTGAACCAATAATCGGTGTAATAAAAGGTGTTTCTTGTTACAAATTCAGGCACTCTAAAAACGCTGCTTCCACTACTTACATTTTGGTACATTAATGTGTTGTCTAGAGCAAACTTACCAAGTCTAAATTCTCTGTTTGCTTTTACTTTGAGGTAGGCAACTTGATTTGTAAATTGTTGTGGTTTGCTGTTTTCATTAAAATAGGTGTAATTGTCTAAGTTTGTAAAATTTAAAGATGCGTTTAGCCATTTCGACTGCATAGCAAAACCAATATCTCTGGTGTTTATGTTGCTGAATATGCCATTATTATCCCAATTAAAAGCATCGTATTCACTTTGGTGTAACAACATATTAAAATTTGGCAACTTGGAACTTAATAATAAAGTACCTTTTAAACTAAAAACACTGTCTTTTGTATAGCTCGCTTCTCCTTTTAAGAAGTTTCCAGAAAGTCTGCCATTACCAGGAGTTATACTGGCATCTGCATTTAGTTGAAAGTTTTTAATCTTAGCATTCCAATCGGCACCAAAAGAAATGGCATTGCCTTCTATTTTTAATCTATTTAGGATACTTGTACTATTTAAAATCGTGTCATAACCATAAGAATAACTGGTTAAATTTGTTTTCGCTTTAAACTTCCCTAAAACATATTTAGAGTTAAATTCTAAATTTAACTCGTTGTTTGCAAGGGTGCTAGTTGCTTTTTTATCTCTTGGATCAGAAGAGCTAGACGTTCCAAAAAAATCTGGAGTTAAAGTACCTTGAATAAATTCGTATGTTTTATTTTCATTTGTAAGTACATGACCAATTTTAAGATTACTAAAATCTTTATTATTGATGGTATCTTTACTAGAAAACAACTTGTAGTTTTGTTCTAAATATACTCTGGTGCCGTCAAACTGACTTTCTGAACCTGTTAGATTTACGTCTAAACGGGCTCTTGTAGAAAAATTTTCATCATCTTCAGTAAAGTTAACGAGAGATTCTGCAGTTAATCCTCCGTTTTCTTGATGAAAGAAATCTTGAGAAGTTAAATGACCTCTTATGGCATATCTATTATTTTTGTTGGTATAATGAAAAGAGCCTCTAAAGTTACCATTACTTACCAAAGCTTGTCTGTACGCACCTAAAGATCGCAGCCCTTTATAGGATAAAGAGACATTTAGTCTTTTAGAGAAATTTAATGAGAATAGAGCATCTAAAACTTGTCCCTGTTGCAAACCAGTTCTGTACAATATTTCTGAGGTTGGCGTTGGTACTTCGTAATATTTTATATCTTCAACATCGAAATAACTAGCTTGTTTTGCAGAAAACCCAATGTCTGGTAATCTAGAAATAGTATTAAAATTGTAGCCTAAATTATTTATCGCTTGTCCTTGATTGTGAAATTCTAAAAATTCAAATAAATCTTTTCTTAAGTAATTAAACGCATATTCTTTTTGAAGTGAAAGCGTAGTATCTATATACGTTGTGTCTCTTTTATGAGAAAAAACTTTATAATCTGTATATTTCGTTTTACCAGATAATATTACTTTAACCGTTTTAAAAGTATTTGTAGAATCTGACTCTTGATTTGAATAGTTATTTAAGTTCCCACGCTGAAGACTCTTCTGTGAGAACAAGGCTGTTGTAACAAATAAGCTAATTAATAAAGTGATTTGTATATTACTTTTCATAGAAAAATTCTTCGTCAACAAATGTAAAATAATTAAACGAAAATAATACCTAATAAATTTCCTGAAAAACGTTAATTATAAATAATAGAACTTGGCGTGTTTTTTCTTGTCTATTTTAGCGCACAAAAAGAACAGAAATTTTCTTTTCTTTGTAAAATGTTAAAATTAAATTTCAGTAGTTTTTCTTTAGAAGCAGGCACAGATGAAGCGGGCAGAGGTTGTTTGTCTGGGCCAGTTGTAGCTGCAGCTGTTATATTGCCAGCAGGTTTTACGCATCCTTTTTTAAATGATTCTAAACAGCTTTCAGAAAAGAAGAGAGAAGAAGTAAGGCTTTTTATCGAAGAACACGCACTGGCCTTTGGTGTTTCTTTTGTTTGGCAGCAAGAAGTAGACGAAATTAATGTGCTGCAGGCCTCTATTACTGCTATGCATCGGGCGATAGCCGCTTTAAGTATTTTGCCAGAATTTATTATTGTAGATGGTAACAAGTTTAGGAATTATAAAGAAATTCCGCACGAAACGATTGTAAAAGGAGATGCCAAATATTTAAGTATTGCGGCGGCATCTGTTCTAGCAAAAACCTATAGAGATGATTATATGACAAGGATTCATAAAGAATTTCCGATGTATAATTGGGCAAGAAACAAAGGATACCCAACAAAAGAACACAGAAATGCTATTAGAGAGTTTGGCGCTACAGACCATCATAGAAAAACATTTCGATTATTACCGGAGCAAGTAAAATTGAAATTCTAGTTGTAATACTTTCGGAAAGGTTTTTTTTAACCTTGTAAAGCTGTTTTAGATTTTACAATATTTAAAAGCTTTTTGAAATTTTGCAAGCTTAAAGTTTACACTTAAATTATTTTTTTGCAGAATCTATATTTATATTAAAATCATACACAAACTTTTTCTATTTTTACGTCCTAAATTTACCTCATGATTAAAAAAACACGTGCAGAAATTACCAAATGTATCCTTCACAAAGTAGCGAATAAATTTAATAGTGGACAAAATGTTTTTTCAGATGAATTAATCCGTTTTGATCAAGAAAGTTACGATTTAATGAAGAATTTCTTGTTAAAACCATTTGGCACTTTAACGCAGAGTTATCGTTTTTCTCATCATGCAGATGTGCGTTTAAATGAATTAAATAATTATGCTTCAGAAATTTTTAAGGAAGAAAGTTCTTTTGTAGAATACTCTAAAAATATTGTAAATCATTTGTTTGAACAGTCCAATTCTGCGCAAATAAAGACAGGTGACGTACTCATTGTTTTTATTGAAGGCATAGAGTATAAAGACGTTTTAACGGAGGCTGTAGGTATTTTTAAAATTGAAAATAAAGTCGATTTTTTTCAAACCTATTTAGATGATAATAAAAGTTTTGATTTGGTGGTTCAGAAAGGTATTTCAACTAAAAAAATAGACAAAGGCTGTTTAATTTTAAACACGTCAGATACAGAAGGTACCGTTGTTTTATCTGTTGATAATAATAATTATGATGCACAGTATTGGAGTAAGCACTTCTTAAGTGTAAAGTTAGCAGATGATTATAATTCGCATACACAAAACTATTTAGAGATGTGTAAAGAGTTTTCTGAAGAGGTTATTAAACCCGAATTAGGAATGCAGCAGCAAGGAAATTTTCTTGCAAATACGGTAGATTATTTTAAAGAAAATGAGTCTGTAGATTATGCTACTTTTAAAGATGAAGTTTTTGGAGAAGAAAAGCACAAAGAACAGTTTGATGAATATAAAAAACACTTCGAAACCTTAAACGATGTTTTAATTAGAAATAATTTTGATGTCTCTGGAGTTGTATTAAAGAAAGAAAAAAGCAAACTTAAAACAGAGATAAAGCTAGATACGAATATTAGCATAAAATTAGATGTTGATGCACCAGAAGCAGCCTCCGAATATTTAGAAAGAGGGTATGATGAAGAAAAGAAAATGAAGTTTTATAAAGTATATTTTAACGAAGAAAAATAGGGTTAAAGTCCTGTAAGGTTTTTTAAATCTTGCAGGTATAATTCTTAATTTAAGAGCTTCTTATACTAAGATTTTATAAATATATCAACTTCAAAAAGTACTTTAAAATGTTTTAAAATCTTCCCTTTTATTTCTTCTAAATCTAGTTTTCTTCCTAACTCAGCCTGCATAGACGCCACTGCTTTTCCACGAATACCACACGGAATAATATTGTCGAAATACCCTAAGTTAGTATTTACGTTTAAAGCAAAACCATGCATGGTTACCCAACGTGAAGAACGAATTCCTAAAGCACAAATTTTGCGGGCAAATGGTGTTCCAGTGCCAAGCCAAACACCGGTTTCACCCACACTTCTTTCTCCTTTTAAGCCATATTCTGCTATGGTTAAAATAATAGCTTCTTCTAGTAGACGAAGATATTTGTGAATGTCTGTAAAGAAGTTTTCTAAATCTAAAACTGGGTAACCAACAATTTGACCAGGACCATGGTAAGTAATGTCTCCACCTCGATTTATCTTGTAAAAAGTAGCTCCTTTTTCTTCAAGTTGTTTTTCATTTAGCAATAAGTTACTTAAATCGCCACTTTTACCTAAAGTATAAACATGAGGATGCTCAACAAACAAAAAGTAATTTTTTGTTTTGTTTTGTTTCTCATTTCTTCGGTTGTCAATTTTTACATCCACAATTTCTTGCAGCAGCGCTGTTTGATAATCCCAAGTTTCTTTGTAATCTTTAATTTTTAAGTCTTTAAGTTGTATGTTTTTATTCATATGATCATTTACAAAGGTAAATATTTCATTATATTTGAAGACATTACACCCTTAAAAATTTTGTATAACAATGAAACAATTAAACCCCATTGCATTCTTGGTATTATTTGTTTTTTTCTTCTCTTTTGTTTCAGCTGCACAAACCCAAGAATGGAGCTTGATTAAAATCAATGAAACGGCTATTTCTCAAGAAAAATTGATGGTTCGAAAAGAAATGCCAACAACCTATCAATTATACAACTTAAAAGAAAGTTCTTTTAGAAATAAAATAGGTGCTGTGAAACAAACAAAAAATAAAACCATACAAATACCTACTTCACAGGGTTTAAAAACTTTTTACATTGAAGAAGCTTCTAATTTTTCTAAAGAATTGGCGGCAAAGTATGTAAATATAAAAACATACTCTGGAAAACAAGTGGATAATAATGCCATAAAAATGAGATTCTCTAAAGGTATAGATGGATATCATTTTGCAGTTTATGAGCCAGGAAAACCCTCGTTTTATGTAGATTCTTATACAAAAGATAATAAAAAACTGATTGCATATAGTAAAAATAACCTTCAAAAAAAGGCCTCTAATTTTACTTGTGAGGTTTTAGAACTAGAAGCTGTAAAGATTGCGTCTTCTTTTGAAAATAAAATTACGAATGATGGTTTGCTCAGAACTTATAGATTGGCAGTGGCAACTACTGCAGAGTATTCTCAATTTCAACTAAACAGATTAGATATTTCTACTAGTGCAACTGTAGCTGTAAAAAAAGAGGCAGTATTGTCTGCTGTAAATACAACCATCACTAGAATTGGCGGCGTTTTTGAAAATGACTTAGGGGTTAAATTTGAATTAGTAGCGAATAACGATGCTATTATTTTTTTAGATTCAGAAAATGATGGTTTTAGTAATAGTGATGCAAGTAGTTTAATCAATGAGTCTCAAAATAAAATTGACGCATTTATAGGAAGCACTAATTATGACGTTGGTCATACATTTAGCACAGGTGCAGGTGGGTTAGCCGGTTTGGGTGTGGTTTGTATACCTAATAAGAAAGCAAGTGGTGTTACGGGAATTGGAGCTCCTTTTGGAGATGAATTTGATATTGATTTTGTTGCTCATGAATTTGGACATCAATTTGGCGCAAATCACACTTTTAATGGAACTACTGGAAGTTGTGCAGGTGGTAACAGAAATAATAGTACCGCTGTAGAGCCTGGTAGTGGCACTACAATTATGGGATATGCAGGAATTTGTTCTGGACAAAACGTGCTAATTGACAGTCATGATAATTTTCATAGCGTAAGCATTGCAGAAATGACAGCAATAATAAGTTCTTCTGCGACGTGCGCAACTACTTCAGATGCAAATAATACGGCGCCTACTGCAGACGCAGGTTTAGATTACGCGATTCCAAAATCTACCCCTTTTATTTTAAAGGGAGTTGCTACAGATGTTGATGAAGCAAACGGGTTGACTTATAATTGGGAACAGATAGATACGGAAGTTGGATTTCCGATACCACCAGTCTCTACAAATGGCGGTGGCGCAATGTTTAGATCTTTGCCTTCTTCTACGGTTTCTAGTAGATTTATGCCCGTTCTAAGTACCGTAATCTCTGGGAGCACTTCTTCTACTTGGGAAGTATTGCCGTCTGTTGAAAGGGTATTGGATTTTTCTTTAACTGTTAGAGACAATCATTCTGGCGCAGGAAGCACTGCAAGAGATGATGTAAGGATTTCGGTTACAGATGCAGTAGCTTTTACGGTTACTTCACAAAACATAGCTACAGTCTGGAATGCAGGAAGTACTCAAAACATAACTTGGAACAAAGGAACTTCAGATGTTGCTCCTATTAACTGTAAGAGCATTACAATTAAACTATCTGAAGATGGAGGTTTGACTTTTCCAATAACATTAATTTCGAATACTGCAAATGACGGTTCAGAAAATATAATTGTACCAAATAATGTAACTACGCAGGCTAGAATAATGATAGCAGCAGCAGATAATATCTTTTACAATGTAAATGATGTAAATTTTGAAATTGAATCTACTTCTCCTTCTTTTGTTATTAAAAACAATTCAGGAGATTTGTCTGCGTGTAATACTGGAGATCAGACGGTAAATTATACCTTAAATTTAGATTTTATTAATGGTTTTACCGAAGATGTAACTTTTGTAGCAAGTGGCCAACCTACCGGTTCTGTGGTAGCTTTTAGTCCTACAACTTTAAATAGCGATGGAGACGTTGTGATGTCAGTTTCTAATTTAGACGGAGTAGCGGAGCAAGAGTATACTATAAATATTCAAGGAAATAGCACAAGTATAAACCAAGATATAGATGTTCTATTGGGTATAACAGCATCTAGCCTCGGTGTTATAACTTTAAGTTCTCCTGAGGATGGTGCTACAAATACATCACTTACAGAAACGTTAGCATGGCAAGCAGAGGTTAATGCAAGCTCTTATGTAATTCAAGTTGCCAGTGATGCTGGTTTTACTTCTGTTGTATCTAGTGGCATACCAACTATAAATTCTTATGAAGCAACTAACTTAGAAGGAGGTGCAACATATTATTGGAGAGTAAAAGCGAGTAATAGTTGTAACGAAGGTATTTTATCTAGTGTATTTAGCTTTACAACAGAAGACCCAGAGTATTGTGTTTCTACATTTACAGATGAGGCAGGAGGAATAGAACACATAACCAACGTTACATTCAATACAATTAACAACAATTCTGGAAATGACACTTTTGACGGTTATCAAGATTTTACGGCTGTAAATACAGTTGTGTTAAGAGAAAGTAACCACACTATTAGTGTAACTTTTGATACTGGAGGCTTTCAAGATCATTGTTATGTTTTTATAGACTGGAATCAAGATTTTGTTTTTGATAAAACAACGGAAAGATATGATTTAGGCTCGAAGTTAGAGAACGTTTCAACTGCAACATTTCCTATAAAGGTGCCTTCAGATGCGCGATTTGGGAAAACAAGAATGCGTGTTTTAATAGAGTATTACTACTCAGATAATGCTTCTGGTGACGGACCTTGTGACGCAGATCATTTAACAGAATGGGGTGAAACAGAAGATTATTCTGTTACAATTATTGACAATACAGCGTCTATCGAAGAGCTTGCTTTTGAAGGATTTAATTTATTCCCAAACCCTACAAAAGGAGCATTTACTTTAAACTTTAAACTTGTAAATACAGACAAAGTATCTGTGCAATTGTATGATATTAGAGGAAGATTAATTGATGAGAAAAATTACGACAACACAGAAGTAGATTTCTCTGAAAGAATATTTTTTGAAAAAGCAGCTTCAGGTTTGTACGTGTTAAAAGTAATAAATGGCAACAAGCAAACTACTCGGAAATTAATAATTCAATAAAATATACAATTTAGAAAAAGACCACATTTGTAAAAGAATATGGTTTATTTTTGACTACTTTCTAAAAAATAAGTTGTGTAGATATCTTTCTGGAATACATGTAAATACGCCAGCCATAACAATATCACCAACAAAGAAGAAAATTATTTAGTTTGTGCTTTTTTTGCTAAAAGATGTCAAATAAAAAACCGTATCCAATTTGGATACGGTTTTTTATTTGACATCTACCTTTTAGTTTATCCTAAAAAAGGGTATTTAAAGTCTACTGGAGAAATAAAAGTTTCTTTTATCAATCTTACAGATGTCCAACGTAATAAGTTTTGTGCAGAACCAGCTTTGTCATTTGTTCCAGAAGCTCTTGCACCTCCAAATGGTTGCTGACCTACAACTGCTCCTGAAGGTTTATCATTAATATAAAAGTTTCCTGCAGCATTTTCTAATGCTTTAGAAGCTTTTTCTACTATATACCTATCTTTAGAAAAGATAGCTCCTGTTAAGCCGTATTCTGTAGCTTCGTCAACTAATTTTAAAGAAGCCTCCCATGCTGCATCTTCATATACATATACGGTCATTACTGGGCCAAATAACTCAGTTGTCATGGTTGCGTATGTTGGCGAATTACTAACAATAACCGTTGGTTCTATAAAGTAACCAACAGATTTATCATGGTTTCCACCAATAATAATTTCTGCAGCTGTATCTGCTTTTGCAGCATCTATAAAACTTGCAATTTTATCAAAAGAACCTTCGTGAATAACTGCATTTACAAAGTTTGAAGTATCATCTGGAGATCCCATTTTTAATTCACTTGCTTGTGCAATTAAATGTTTTTTAACTTCTGGCCAAAGTGACGCAGGAATGTAAGAACGTGAAGCTGCAGAACATTTTTGCCCTTGGTATTCAAAAGCACCTCTTGTCATTGCAGTAGCAACTTGCAAAGGGTTTGAAGAGTTGTGTACCCAGATAAAATCTTTTCCACCTGTTTCTCCAACAATTCTTGGATATGTTTTATAGGTATGAATGCTGTTTCCTATTTGTTTCCATAATTCTTTAAAAACATGTGTAGATCCAGTAAAGTGTAACCCAGAAAAATCTGGAGACGCTAAAACAGTATCAGAAATCATTACAGGATCTCCGTAAACAACATTTATAACACCATCTGGCAAACCAGCTTCTTTAAATAAATCTACAATTACTTGTGCAGAATATGCTTGATGATCAGAAGGTTTCCAAACAACAACATTCCCCATTAAGGCAGCTGCTGCTGGTAAATTTGCTGCAATAGATGTAAAGTTAAAAGGAGAAATTGCATATACAAAACCTTCTAAAGGTCTGTATTCAACGCGGTTCCAAACTCCAGGTGAAGATGCTGGCTGATCCTTAAAGATATCGGTCATATACTCGACGTTAAATTTAAAGAAATCTATCATTTCACAAGCAGCGTCAATTTCTGCTTGGTATACGTTTTTAGATTGTGCAATCATGGTTGCAGCATTCATTCTTGCTCTGTAAGGCCCTGCCAATAAATCAGCAGCCTTTAAAAAGATAGAAGCTCTTTCCATCCAAGAAACACTAGACCAAGCTTGTCTTGCAGCCAAAGCTGTAGAAATTGCTTCATCTACATGTTTTTTGTCAGCAGTATGATATTGCCCAATAACATGTTTGTGATCATGAGGAGGTGTAATGTTTTTTGTATTGCCTGTTCTAACTTCTTTTCCATTGATATGCATTGGCACATCAATATTGCTGTTAAACATTTCTTTATAGGTAGCCAATACTTCTTCTCTTTCTGGAGAACCTGGAGCGTATCCTTTAACTGGTTCGTTCACTGCTTTTGGAACATTAAAAAATCCTCTTGCCATTTTGTAATCGTTTTAAATGTTTATAATTAAATAACCATTCCTATTCTACCTTTATCCTTTCGAAGATCCGAAAATTCAGCGTGGGAAAGAAATCATCCCGAAGTTGCACAAAAGTAATGAATTTTATTAAAAAGCGACTTTATTTTTAAAAGGGATCCTAAAGATATTTTATACTAAATTATATCAAATTTAGAAATCTTTAATTTTAGAGAATATAGTAACTATTTATAGGTTAGTAATTTGTTTGAATAAACAGTTGCAGCAGTAAGTCGATACTCTTTTAAGGATGTTTATTTTAAGATGTTTTAAAGCTTCTTTTTACTTAATAAATAGCAAAAGAAATGAGGGTAACAAAAAAAGGCTCCAAGACTACCTAAAATTAAATAAACATAGTTTAACATTAGAAATTTTAGAAATGTTTTAAGGTATCCTTGCTGATAGAATTTTTTCACTGCTAGAAATAAGTTCTCCAAAACTTTGTATCAAAACTAAATAATCCATTAAAAATTTCATAAATAAAATTACCAAAAGTTATTTTATTTCCCTTGTTGGCTTGACCACAATCTGGACAGTATTTTTCTTGCCCATTAAATGGGTGTCCGCAATTTAAACATGCAGAGTCTTTTATTTTAGTAACTTTATTTTTAGGCTTTATTAATTTAATAATACAGGTTTTATTAGTTGAAAAGTAGGTACATACACTTTAAATTGTTCGTAGGTTTCTAAATTTATCATTGTATAAAAACCTTTCATTGCACCGAGGTTAGATTCTAAAAAACAACCAGATCTATAAGTGTATTTAGTATTTGGCAGTAAGGTGGGTGTTTTACCAACAACGCCCTCTCCACTTACAATTTCTGTTCCGTTTAAAGAATCATAAATTGTCCAGAATCTATCTGTTAACTTTACGGTTTCTAAGCTTTTATTCTCTATCGTTATAGTGTAAGAAAAAATATAGTACAGTTTATTATTTCGATAACTGGTGCCGTTATAGTTGGTTTCTACAGAAATTTTTATGCCTTTTGTAATTTGTTGAATCATACTTAGGTAAATATAGTTTTTTTGGAGGGTATTTACAAATCAAATTTAGAATTACCTATTTTGATCAAAATATCCTTGTCCAACTCCAAGAACTCTATCATATAGACTTCCGACAGGCTTGTAGTACACAAGCACTGTATATTCGTTTTCAGTTTGAAAGAAAGAACCATTAATTTCATTTGTATTTACCATATTGTCGCTACCTAAAGTGGCAAAAGTGTAGTTGTAAAAACCTTGTTTTAGCAAGATACTTGTCGTGTAAGTTTGGTTTTTGGAGCTGTAATTCATTTTGTTGTTATCCGAAATAGAAAAATCATTAAAAGCACCAAAAACATATACTTCTTTTTCGTTAAATGGTGCAGTTACAGCCAGTGTAAAGTGCATTAAAGCGTAATCTGCCTCTGTGCTATTGTCATTACCTTCTAATGTTCTGACTGCAAATTGTCCGTTAATATCTGGGCTGTAGGTGTATTGTGTAAATTGGTTATAAGTATGCGGATAGATGTAGTGATTGTAAACGTCTTCTTTTACAATCTTCACAATATTTAAACTTCTATTCCTAATAATTTTACTGTCAAAATTTAAGTATTCATTTCCTCCCCAGAAATTTGTCTTGTTGGTGTAGGTATATAAAAGCTGATTTTGTTTGAAAAAAGTAGGTTGTAGGTTGGTTATAATTTCGTTCCAATTATTGTTTTTAATAAGCGCTACATTTATTTCTTGACCTGGGTTGTTAATGCGAATACCTGGGTGGTTGACAGAAAACTGAATGGTCTGCTGCGTATTAACCGTCTTTATATTTCTACTTCTAGCTACAGCAACTGCGATTGTTGCACTATTTTCAAACAACACAAATCTTCGCGTAAAAACAACTTCATCATACGCATCTAAAACAGATAAAAGGTAGTTTCCGCTTTTGGTTATTTCTGTGTTTATATTTGGTATTTGAACACTATAGTGCGTGTAGTTTTGTAATGTATTAAAGGAGTTGGTTACGTTTATAATGTTGTTTTGATCAAATCCGTTTATAAACTGACTCGATAGTAACTTGCTCGGTTTCCAGTCATGGGTTTTATGCGCTATTTTGTATTTGTATTGTTTGCTATCTGCATCTAAATCATCAAAAGACAATTTTAAAACAGTACCCAAAGGCACAATAGCTGTAAAGTTGTTTTCTTGCAGAGGTCTTAATTGAATCGTTTTTATGTTTTGGGCGTTTAAAGAACTCATTAGAATCAATAAAAGCCAAGTTATTTTTTTTTGCATATTTTTTTAATAGAGATACCTCAAAAATAGGAAATTAATATTTACAGAAGCCATGCAGGCACGGTTCTTGTTTCTTTATAAATGAAGATTTTAAGATTAAACACAGCTTAATTTAAGAAAAACTATGTTTTTTAAGAACTATTCTAGGGCTTTAGCAAAACTTCGTATTTTTTTGATAAAAAGGTGTTTTGTTTTCTGAAATACAATTATTTAGAATAGATATAAATAAGAATATTTAGCTAAGATTAAAGGTGAATTATATCAGTCTTCACTCACAAAATCTTTAAATTTGCATGATTTTTTTAGATAACTAAACATTCCAATTTACTATGTCAAAAGACATTCGTATTAAAAAAGGCTTAGATATTAAGCTT
>Ga0222646_100321_pt1 | contig 14472 bp, 15 predicted proteins | sample AntAcemetagen293_FD_179819 | JGI IMG/M metagenome (GOLD analysis project Ga0222646, IMG submission 179819) | Saline water microbial communities from Ace Lake, Antarctica - #293 | ecosystem: Environmental > Aquatic > Non-marine Saline and Alkaline > Saline | place: Antarctica: Ace Lake | collected... | reverse complement strand
TAGGCGACGACCGTTGGGAAGAACAGTTTGAAACTGGAGAAAGTGATCTACAGTGGAAGACACTTGAAGGCGGCATGAGCCAAATGATTGACGGCCCTAATCACACCAAAGTATATGATTGGGAAGGACGCAATAAATATCAAGAACGTATTTCAAACGGGTTTAGATTGTTTGGGAAGTACTTCGAAGCACTCTGGGATTAATTTATGAACAATGACGAACGCGATTTACCAATAATTAGTGAGCAGAGTCCGGTGTATCGTTTGAGAAAACGAGCAGAAATTCGCCGACAGATTCCTGGTCGTAAAAGCGTAAGAGAAGGCAAGTCGGATCGTATCGCAGATCTTTTGGAAGAAGCTGCTGATGAAATCGAATTATTAATAGAGCACTGTACAAAGGCATCACCCAAATAGGAATATTATGATTACATTAAAAGAATGGATGGAAGTATCCAACTACCGAATTACTGAAGGTAGTGATTACTGCTGGAAATGTTTTGGCCCTAACGCATATAGTCTAGACAGCTGGTCTGGCGATCAGGAAGGCTACTCATTGACTGTGCTGTTTGACACCAAGACACAAGAAGTCTATCAGGTAGAAGCACATGATTACGCTCGTAGCCGTAGTTACCGCAGGACTAATCCAGAGTATTTGCGTCAGTTCGAAGATGCGAAATGCCAATATGGTGCTGAGGACGAAGCATACGATGGAGTAAAGTTTGTTGATCTCGAAAATGACGACGACTTTATTCAGAAAGCACTAGCAATTGTAGCAGGTGAAGAACCAGTTGCTGGTGGCAGTGACGGCACAGGACCTGAAACAGTTACAGGGCAACAATTGGGTGCTGCAGGTGCCGGAACAGCGCAAACGATATAAATACATTATGATACTAAGAGAATTATTTTATCACGACCCTGAAACTGTTGAGTTCGTAGACGACAAGAGATACGACCCTGAGTATGATGATTCACCTCTTAAGAAAACAGACACTCGCAAAACAAGACTTACACTAAGTCAGATCAATCGAATCCGCAAAGCATCTGAGCTACATACAGAAGAGAAGCGTAAAGAACTTGAGTTCATTAAGCAAATGTATGGATTAGCATCAAACACAGACGCCGGCGGCGTTTAATCATTGAAAAAAACAGCATTTGTGCTAGGCAATGGCACTAGCAGAACATCTATTAATCTAAATAAGTTAAAAGAATATGGGACTATGTATGGATGCAATGCACTGTACAGAGAGTTTGAGCCCGACTATCTAGTTGCTGTTGATACTAAGATGATTTTAGAAATTAATAAATCTGGATACCAACACAGTCATGAAGTATGGACTAATCCAAATCGTGCATATCATCAAATGAATGGATTTAGTTTTTTTAATCCTTCAAAGGGATGGAGTAGCGGTCCTACTGCACTGTGGCTTGCTAGTACACACAGTGCTCAAGACATCTACATATTAGGATTTGATTATCAGGGTCTAGACGACAAAATAAACAATATATATGCTGACACTGTAAATTATAAAAAAAGTCATGAACGTGCAACGTATCACGGAAACTGGCTCAAGCAAACTTCTATTACTTGCCAGAAGTTTCCTGAGAAGAGATATATAAGAGTGTTAGGAGATAATCCTTTTATACCATCGGAATTTACAAAAATACAAAATTTGAAACATATTACAGTTGAAGAGTTTAAAAAAACATTTAATTCTTCCCAATTTTATGAAAATGGCTCGTTTTGAGCCTATTTCTATGTACTTTTCTGTGTAAATAGTAAATACATTATGACAGCCCCGCATCGGTTACAGGTGTGTGCAAAACATTTATAGGAGTTTAAAATGACAGATCTAACTAAGTTTGAAAAAATGCTAGAGCTACTTGTTAACGAAGACAAGGTAGCAGCACAAGAATTATTCCACGAAATCGTAGTTGAGAAATCACGCGATATCTATGAGTCACTTTTAGAAGATGATGAAGAAGTTGATGAAGCAAGCCACGAAGATGAAGATGATGAAGATGATGAAGAAGTTGATGAGTCAGACGAAGACCTAGACGAAAACTTTAGCTTAGACACATTTGAAGTTGAAGCCGACGAAGAAGAAGTTGATATGGACGACGAAGAAGAAGAAGAAGTTGATATGGACGACGAAGAAGGTGAAGACGAAGGCGATGTTGAAGATCGTGTTGAAGACCTAGAAGACGCACTTGATGATCTTAAAGCAGAATTTGAAAAAATGATGGCCGGTGAAGAAGGCGAAGAAAAAGACGACGAAGATGGCGACATGGGCGGCGACCAAACTGACGACATGATGAGCGATTTGGGCATGGATACTGACGAATCTACAGATGAAGACGAATCATTCCAAGCAACTGTTACTCCAATGGAATCAAAAGTAGCTAAATCAGCAGGCGAGCAAATGCGCGAGTATGTTGAAAAAGTAAGTGCTACAATGGGCGACAACGGCGTAAACACAACGTCAACTTTGGCTAAGCCAAACAATATGGGCGGAACAACTGCTAACATCGCAAAAGGCGGAACAGCAGATACTAAAGGAACAGCTGGTGGGTTGGCAAGTAACAAACCACAAGTAATGAATACTAAGAACGTAAACGTTGTTGGTGCAAAAGGCGCGACAAAGATGTCAAGCCAACCTGGTCATGGCGCTGAGAAAAAGGGCAAGCCAGAAACTGCTGCTAACACTAAAAGTACTGTTGGCAAGTAAGTAAGGACCTTTAGATGAAAAACTTACGAGAGCATTTGACGTTCACCCAAGCTAATATAGTGCTTGAGAATACCAACGAAGGAAAAGATCTCTATATGAAAGGGATTATTATCCAAGGCGGCATTCGCAACGCTAATCAGCGAGTGTATCCTGTAAATGAAATAGGCAGGGCTGTCAAAACTCTCAATGATCAAGTTAAGAACGGATATAGTGTCCTCGGCGAAGTTGATCATCCAGAAGGACTTAATATTAATATTGACCGTGTGAGCCATATGATAACTGAATGTTGGATGGATGGCGATAACGGTTACGGAAAACTAAAGATACTACCAACACCTATGGGAAACCTAGTTAAAACCATGCTTGAAGCAGGCGTTAAACTAGGAGTCTCATCGCGTGGTAGCGGTAATGTATCAGAAGATGGAAGCGGCAACGTTTCCGACTTTGAAATTATCACTGTGGACGTTGTGGCTCAGCCTAGCGCCCCTGGTGCATATCCTACACCAATTTATGAACAACTTATGAATGCACGTGGAGGATTAAAGGCAATTCAAGTGGCAACTGAGCTACAAGGCAATGCAAAGGCACAGAAGTATCTTAAGGAATCGCTAATAAACATTATTAGCAAACTCCAATGAAACAGGAGAACATAATGATAGATGCACTAAAAACATTATTCGAAAACGATGTTGTTTCATCTGAGATTAGAGAACAAATTGAAGAAGCTTGGGCGCAAAAGATTCAAGAAAACAAGATGCAGGCAACTGCTGAGTTACGTGAAGAGTTTGCACAAAAGTATGAGCACGATAAATCAACGATGGTTGAAGCTATTGACTCACTACTTTCTGAGCGTCTTGCTGAAGAGATTGCAGAGTTTGCGGAAGACCGTAAACAGCTAGCAGAAGCAAAAGCACGTTATGCTGTTGCAATGCGTGAAAATGCAAATCTACTAAAGGGTTTCGTTGCTGAAAACTTAGCAGCTGAAATTAAAGAATTGAGAGCAGACAAGAAAGCAATGGCTAGTAATTATGCCAAGCTAGAAGAGTTTGTTGTTGAGTCTCTAGCAGGTGAAATTGCAGAATTTAACGAAGATAAAAAAGACTTAGCTGAAACAAAAGTACGTTTAGTACGTGAAGCTAAAACCCACTTCGCTAAAGTTAAAGCTAACTTTATCGAAAGAAGCGCCACAGCAGTATCTGAAATGGTCAGTAAATCACTTAAAGGTGAAATTTCTGCACTAAAAGAAGATATTGATACAGCACGAAGAAACGATTTTGGTCGTAAAATATTTGAAGCATACGCAAACGAGTATACAACTTCACACTTGAATGAAAATTCAGAAGTTAGTAAACTAATGGGTGTACTTGCTGCAAAAGACAAGCAATTAGTAGAAGCGAAAGCATTTGCTACAAAAGCAAAAATACTTGCAGAAACAGCAAACAAAGAGAAATCTCAGTTAGTTGAATCAGCAAAGAGAGAAAAAATAATGCATAGTTTGGTTGCGCCCTTGGGCAAAGACCAACGTGAGATTATGACAGACTTACTGGAATCAGTACAAACTGATAGACTTCAAAAGTCTTTTGACAAGTACTTACCATCGATTATCGACGGAAATACTCCAGCAAAGCGTAAGGCACAGCTTACAGAAGGCACAGAAGTAACAGGCAACCGTCCCGAAACAAAAACATTGACAACTAAAGCAGACGAATCTAACGTATTAGACTTACGCCGTCTTGCTGGATTAAATTAAGGAGATTAAGATGTCAGAACTACTAGAATCACGCTGGTTAGACACCAAAAACGCTCTTCTTGAAGGCCTGCAAGGCAACAAGAAGTCTGTTATGGCTACTACACTAGAAAACACTCGCAGATATTTGTCAGAGAGTGCAACAGCAGGCGCAACTTCAGCAGGTAACGTAGCAACACTTAACCGTGTTATCCTACCAGTTATCCGTCGTGTTATGCCAACTGTTATTGCTAACGAGCTAGTTGGTGTACAACCAATGACTGGCCCAGTTGGTCAAATCCACACATTACGTGTACGTTACAGCGACACTGTTGCAGCTAACGGTGGCGTTGTTGGAACAGCAGCAGGCGAAGAGGCTCTAAGCCCATTCAAAATTGCTGAACAGTATTCAGGTGCAAATACTGGTAGAGCAGCTTCAACTGCTGTACTAGAAGGCGCAGCTGGAAACAAAATGTCAATTCAAATCTTGAAGCAAACTGTAGAAGCCAAAACACGCAAATTAAGCGCACGTTGGACTTTTGAAGCTGCTCAAGACGCACAGTCAATGCACGGTATTGATGTTGAAGCAGAAATCATGGCAGCTCTTGCACAAGAGATTACTGCTGAGATCGATCAAGAAGTACTAGGTTCACTATTAACTCTTGCTGGTACTGCTGCTCAGACATACAACCAAGCTGCTGTTTCAGGTACTGCTACATTCGTTGGTGACGAGCACGCTGCTTTAGCTGTTCAAATCAACCGTGTGAGTAACTTAATTGCACAGCGTACACGTCGTGGCGCAGGTAACTGGGCTGTTGTTTCGCCATTCGCGTTAACAATCCTACAATCTGCAACTACTTCAGCGTTTGCACGTACAACTGAAGGCACTTTCGAAGCTCCTACTAACACTAAGATGGTTGGTACTTTGAACAATGCTATGAAAGTTTATGTAAACACGTATGCAGCAGACGACGCAGCCGTACTAATCGGTTACAAAGGTTCAAGCGAATCAGATGCAGCGGCATTCTACTGCCCATACATCCCGCTAATGAGCTCAGGTGTTGTACTAGACCCAGCAACATTCGAACCAGTCGTATCGTTTATGACACGTTACGGATATGTTGAGCTAAACAACACAGCATCGTCTTTAGGCAATGCAGCTGATTACTTAGGTAAAGTTGCTATTACATCAGCTAACGTTACTTTCAGCTAATAACTATTAGGTTATAGTAATGTAAAAGGGCTCTTCGGAGCCCTTTTTTACGGCTACGTATTTAACGCAACTCTTTTTAATTGATAAATACTTATGTCGATAATCGTGCCGCAATCAGCGGACTTATGCAGAAATGACCCACTGCGTAGACCTAGAACGTTTTAAAGGAAGAAACAAAATGGGAAGACCACTACACAAAAAATATTTCGGAACACCAACGGCAGGCGGCGACGAAATTAAAGTACAGTTTTACAACGGAGCTGCATCAGTAAACGGCTGGATTATTAAGCAACTTGGATCAAAGAAATTCCGTTGCACAGACGGCACAGAAGTAAAAGATTGTTTCTTAGTAGACAAACTTACTGGAGCAATTGCTGCTGGCGAGATGACTATCACGGTCAAAGACGACGCTGGTGTAGCACGTCAAGTTACTAAAATTGCAGGACGTAAAGTAACACTTGACACCGGTGTAAGCATTGCTTGGGGATTTGCTGCTTATGGTGCAGTCGCAGATGCAGTTGAAATGGAAGAAGCTGGTACAGATGCAGCACAAGCTGGCGCAGACGACTTCGAAGTCGACGCTGACTAAGATTAGATTAGGGGAATTCTGTTCCCCTAACTTTCTACATAGGATATAAGAATGTCAAAATATTTAAACGTACCAAATGGAGATTATAAAGTATCTGTGAGAACAGGTGGCACTATCTATTTGAATACTGGATTTGATACAGGTACTGTTGAAATTTCAGGAAACTTGCTAGTTCTAGGCGAAACAACAACTGTCAACACTGCTGAATTAAATATTGAAGATAACATTATTACATTAAACAGCGGAGAAAACGGCGCTGGCATCACACTTGGCGAAGCTGGAATTAAAATTGAGCGCGGAAGCCTTCCTGATGCATTTTTTAAATATGATGAAGATGTTCAAGGATTTATCGCAATTAACGGTGCTAGTGCATTAATACCATTTGCAACTAATGAAATAGATTCAAGAAGCCAAAATTTAACGTTAAATGCCGGTAGCAGTACAATTAGTGTAAACCCAACTGTAGATTACGAACAAAAAGTATTTACTTATGTAGCAGGCACGCTAACTGGTTATGATGTAGCCAAAGCGGATATAATACCAAATGCACAAGCTGTAGTTGATTATGTTGCATATAACTTTGCAAACGTTTTCCTACGTCAAATTGGTGACGGTGATTCAAGTATTGAAATTGATGACTTTCAAAGTAGCGGCGTAGACAGTGTAATTACTTTTAAACTTGACGGACAGATTGTAAGTCAGCTTTATGCAGACCGTTGGGAATTTGACGACTTAAGATTTACAGGATCTGTTATTGACACAGTGTCAAGTAATCAAGATCTAGTGTTAAAGTCTTCTGGTACAGGAAGTATTAGAATTGACGATACTTTACATTTAAATCGTGTACCGAGTGATGACGATGCTAGTTTTGCACCAGCAGCACCAAATGATGGTACTAAGATTTATATAGCAAATCAGTATACGGGAAAATCAGGAATATACTTTGTTAACGACGAAGGTAACAGAGACGAATTAGTAAGTAACAACAGAGCACTCCTATACGGAATGTTATTTTAAGGATAAGACATGGCAATAGTAAATCAACAATTAACAACTACGCAACTAGATATGATAACTGTTCCTGCAAGCAAATCATATGCAATTACAAATATTTTAGTTTGCAATAACGGATTAGCTCCGGCATCATTTGACCTCCATTTAATTCCACAAAGTTCTAGCTTAAACAATGCTGTTACTCGAGTAATTAATAATTTAGAACTACCTGCTGGAGAAACTTTTACATTTGATAGTGAGAAAATTGTATTATCACAAGGCGACAAGATATCATTTGTCGCCGAGCCTAACATCGGTGCAAGCTTAACTAATCTTGCTGCAACTGTGAGCTATTTGGAAGTATAATATGAGATTAATTAAGGCGCAAACTACTAACCTAAGAAGTATTTACGGCAAGGGAGTTAAGTATGATATTAACGATCAAGTAATTATTGACAGTACAAATGTTATGCTTGTGCCTAAAGGAACAACAGGTCAAAGACTGTCCAGTCCCGTTAATGGACACATGCGGTATAATACAGATGACGAACAACTTGAAGCATATCAAAACGGTGCTTGGAGGGAAGTACGCTTTAAAGAGCCTAATCAAGATCCTGGAATTGTTTGGCAAAATCTAGGCGTTGGTAATGTAGCAGCCGACGAAACTGTCTTTGGAGAGTTAAATAGCGGTGATGCAGACTATCTTGCTCCAGGAAGTGCTAATAACATTTTAGTATTAATTGAAAACGTTTTACAAATACCAACAACAAACTATACAATACATCAAACTGCTGAGATCACATCAGGCGGCGCCCAAGAAGGTCCTAATCATCCTTATATTCCGACAGATACAGGTTGGTGGATTAAATTTACAAGTCCTGTTCCAACAGGCAAACCGGTCACTGTAATTCACAACTTTGACAAATAAATACAGTGTCAGAGGAAGCAATTAGATGTCAGAACCACAAAATGGCCGTATTGGCGGCAGCGTATTAAAAGATAATCTTGAACGCCAGGGCGTAGATCTTAATTTTAAAAATACTAGTGGGTCAACTGCATTATTGCATCTTGATGTTAATACTTCTAAAATTAGTATTAATACCGAAGCTGCTACAGATGCTCTTACTATAGCATCTGTATTCCGTACAGTAAACTTAGAATCTACTTATAACAATATTGCAAACTTTACTATTGATAATAGTCAAATTGTTGCACTCGGCGGCGACGGCTTTATCAACTTTAATGCTGCTAACAATATTTTTGCAACTGCTATTGCAACTGACAATTTAAAAATAGACTTTAATACTATCAGTACAACTACAGCTGATACTAATATTGAAATACGCCCAAACGGATTAGGCAATGTAAATATTCAAAGCAATTGGAATATTACTGGTAATCTACATGCAACTGGCAACATAGAATTTGGCGGCAATCTTACACTAGGTAACGACAATACAGACAATGTATCATTTGCATCTGATATTAATAGTGATATAATTCCTAATCAAACTAACACAAGTGACTTAGGTAAAGTTAGTAAGCAATGGTTAAACATTTATAGTAATCTACTTAACGGACAGGCAATTGAACTTGATGAACTTGTTGTAGGGGCTGCTGGATCAAGTTTAGCACGTAGGCAAGGTAACATATTCTATGTTAGTACACTTGGTAGTAATACCAATGTAGGAGATCATCAACATGGTGCGTTCCGTACACTAAAACACGCACTTGCACAAAGCGACGGTAGTACAACTGGGCCATTAGTTATTCATATATATCCTGGAGAATATGAAGAAGAATTTCCGTTAACTGTTCCTTCACATGTAAGTATAACAGGCGAAGATTTAAGAAATACAATAATTAAACCAACAGTTGCAACACAAAGCAATGATGCATTTTTATTAGAAGACGATTGTACAATTGAAAATATTACCATTAAAGACTTCTATACAGGATACGCATTCCGTTTCACGTCAGGCGGATTAGTAAACACACGCTCACCGTATATTAGAAATGTAACTGTTATTACAAAAGGATCAGTAACTAGTGCTGATGATCCAAGAGGCTTTAACCAAGGCGATGCTGGCAAGGGCGCATTAATAGACGGTGCAGTATTAGATAGTGCAAGTTTAGAAGCAAGCATGTTGTTCCACAGTTGTACATTTATTACACCAGGTGTTGATTGTATCACAATGACAAACGGTGTAAGAGTAGAATGGCTGAATAGTTTTACGTACTTTGCTAATAGAGGATTATATGCAACACAGGGTGCATCTGGTAAACTTATGCCTAGTTCTTCAATACGTTATGGCGCAGAACTTAGATCAATTGGGTCTGCAAATGTATACGGTAATTACGGTGCAGTAGCAGACGGTGCTAACACACTGATGTATCTAATAGGACACAACTTTGCTTATATTGGAACGGGAAAAGATGTAAGTAATGATAACACACTTACTCAACAAAGTCAAGAAACTCTAGAATTAAACAATGGTAATATTGTTTATACAAGTACAGATGAAAAAGGTACATTTAGAGTCGGCGACAATTTTTATGTAGACTTTGAAACAGGCGAAACTAGTATTGACGCAAGTCAAATAGATTTTAGCGGAGTTGGCTCAATAAACATCAGCAATGGTGTTGATCTAACTTATATTGACGGCGAGCGTGTTGATACTGGAAATATACGATTTACTGGCAATACAGTTACAACTACAGATGGTGATTTAAATCTAAGTCCTGTAACTGAATTGTTTAATACTGATAATAACGCAGGCTTAATAATAAGTCGTGGCACAGATTTACAACGTAACAATCTTGCAGCAGACGTTAGATACAATACTAATTCAAATTTGTTCGAAGGGTATTCAACGAGCAATCTAAGTTTTGGTGGAATATATTCACAGAATAGACAAACTAGTGTAGATGCGCACAATACTAACAATACGTTAATCTTTAGAGTAAACGGAACGCAAGTTGGAACAGTTGACAGTAACAGTACAAACTTACATGGATTGTCGACAGGCGATACGCTGTTTGATAACAATACTATAAACACTACTCTTTCTAATTCAGACCTAGAACTTAGAAGAACAACGGCTGCAAATGTTGTAGATATTTTTAACATTAATATAAAAGAAAATAACTTTTCAAATTCTAGTAATAATTTGTTAATTGTAAAATCAACTAATCGTGGATATGTAAAATTTGATAGTACAACTGGATTAGTTGTACCATTTGGTCTAGATGCACAAAGAACTGTTGCTCCGTTATTAGGCGAAACTCGCTATAACACAGAAGGCGACAAGCAATGGCTAGAAACTTATAACGGCGAAGAATGGCAAAGAAGCGCAGGAGAAGGCCAAGAAGTTACTGAAGAAATCTTAAAAGATCTAGTCGATATATATACCCTTGTACTGGGTTAATTCTCTAAAACGATAAATACTATTAATGCAAAACGCGACCTTGTTTTGCACTATCATACTGTGGTTAACCAGCAAAGAGTCGTAAGACTGAGAATTTGGCTAGAGGGACAGGATCCCCGTATAAGGAGAAGAGATGGCTATTGGTCGCATTAGTGGTCCGCTCTTAAAGGCAAACTTGCTTCGTGAAGGAGTAAATCTTGCATTTGAGAACGATTTACTATATCTAGATGTTAATAACAGCCGCATCGGTATAAACACCGCATCTCCCCAATACGACCTAGACGTAAACGGAACTACTCGTGCTCCTGCACTAGAAGTTAGCACAACTGCTAATATTGCTAGTGTAAACATTACCGGAACAACAATATCAACAAGTTTGCCTACACTAAGCTTAGGTGCTGCTGATAATGTTATATACCAAAAGCGCCTAACAATTGATAGTCTAGATTTAGAAAACAATGTTATTAGTTCAAATGAAACTAATGCAAACATTGAGTTTGCTCCTAACGGCACAGGCACTGTAGAAATATTTGCAGACACTAATGTAACAGGTAATATATTTGCTACTGGCAATATTACAGCAGATGGCAATATTACAATCGGCGATGCTGACACAGATAACGTTACATTTAATGCAGAAGTATCGAGTGACATTGTTCCTGATGTTACTAATACCTACAGCTTAGGTACTCCGACAAAACAATGGCAAGACGTTAGAACACAAAACTTCTTTGCTGGCACAGTTACTACAAGTTCAATTGTAGTTGACGGCGTAGACATTGCACTGCGTCAAGGTAATATATTTTATGTTGCTGAAAACGGCAGTGATGCATATAGCGGCGACCATCCTAACGATCCATATGGTACTTTAAAGTATGCTCTTAGCCAAGCTACAAGCGGCGACACAGTGCACATATACCCAGGCGTGTACCAAGAAGCGTTCCCGCTTACAGTGCCCGTAGGCGTTACTGTAAAAGGTCACAGCATACGTAGTGTTAATATTACACCAACTGTAGCAACGCAAAGTAATGACGCATTTTTATTAAATGGCGGATCGACAATTGAAGATTTAACTATTTCAGGATTCTATACAGGTTATGCATTTAAGTTTGCGCCTGGATTTACAGTATCAGGAAATAATCGCTCACCTTACATTAGAAACATTAGTGTTATTACTCAAGGCAGCGTTACAAGCAGTGCTGACCCTAGAGGATTTGACGAAGGTGATGCTGGTAAAGGAGCGTACATAGACGGGTCTGTAGCCGGCGCTACAAGCTTAGAAGCTACTATGCTGTTCCATAGTGCTACGTTTATTACACCTGGCGTAGACGCTATTACAGTGACTAACGGCGCTAGAGTAGAATGGCTTAACAGTTTTACATACTTTGCTAATCGCGGCATATACGGAGTAAATGGCGCAACTGGTCTAAGAGGAACTGGGCAAACGGCAATCCGTGTTAGTGATCTAACAGGTACTATTCTAGATGGTAATACTTTTAGCTATTATGACACCGATGGTACTACAGTATTAGCAACAGGCACTATTAATGGTGTCGACGCCGATGGCAAGTTTTACGTAGACGGCAATCTAACAGGATTAGAAACTGCTGGCACACGCGGTGGCAAAACTGTTACTTCATACAATAATGCAAGTTTAGAAACTAGCGTTAAGAAATTTGGCACATCTAGTCTAAGTTTAGATGGAGTTGACGATTATGTAGGCGTTGCAAGCAACAACGACTTTGGATTTGGAACTGGCGACTTTACAGTTGAAGGTTGGTTCTACTTTAATAGCGTGGCTGCGCGGTCTGTACTATTTGATTTTAGAGCGAGCGTGGGCACTGACGTTGCGCCTGTGGTTTTAGTGGCAGCAGGCGGACGAGTACAGTTTTATTCTTATAATCTATCTAGAATTGTAGGAGCAACACTAGCAACAGGACAATGGTACCACATAGCAGTTAGTCGCACAGGCACAACTACAAGGTTGTATGTAAACGGTGCAAGTCAAGGAACTGCGTGGACAAACTCAGAAGACTATGGCACTGCAAAATCAGCAACGATCGGTGCAAGATTTGATGGCACTACAATAGTAAGTGGATATATTGATGAAGTAAGAGTTACTAAAGGTCTAGCTAGATACACAAGTAATTTTGTTGCACCACTATCAGAATTTGTTAGTGACGGCGATACTGTTCTATTGTTGCACATGAATGGCGAAGATAGTTCAAATGTAATTGTTGACGACACACTCAATTCGCAAGACATAAGATTTAGTAACGGTGCAACTGCAAACTATGTAACACTAGCAGACTCAACAGACTTTGGTGCTGAAGTGCGCTCAATTGCAAGTGCATGTGTATACGGTAACTATGGTGTTGTTGGTGACGGCAACGGCGTACTAATGTACTTGATCAGTCAAAACTTAGCTTACATTGGTGTAGGCAAAGACATTGACAACGACAATACAAATGTTATACAAGCAAACGAAGTTGTTGAATTAAACCGGGCTAAGATTAGATACAGCTCAGTTGATCACAACGGTGACTTTAGAGTTGGTGATTTGTTTTATATCAATCAAGCAGACGGTAGCGTAGACTTTGGTAGCTCAACGTTTAATATTAACACAACTAGTGGTATAACTATCACCACTGGCGGCAGCGTTACTACTATCACTGGCGACACAATTGATACTGGCAACTTGCGCATCAGTGGCAATACAATATCAAGCACCAGTGGCGACATTAACCTAGACGCAGATAGCGGCACAGTTAGAATTAATTCAACTAGTGCGCTACAATTGCCTAAGGGTAATACAGCAAGCCGTCCAACACCTGCGACAGGAATGATTCGTTACAATACAGATAATGAATTGTTTGAAGGATATGACGGCAACTGGATTGCACTAAACGGCGTATACGATTTAGACCTAGACACACGGATTACAGCAGAACTTACTCCTGGCGCAAATGATAGTACAATTAGATTTTATATTAGTGATAATGTTGTTACTACAATTGATGCAGACAAATTAACAACACCAAGAATTGAAGTAGACGATATAAGCATTGACGGAAACGTTATTACAACTGAGACTGTTGATACTGATCTAGTTTTAAGTGCAAATGGTACAGGTTCTGTAGTCATTGATAATTTAGCATTTAAAGATTCTACAATTACAAATAGACAAGTAGACGGTGTATTAAATTTTCAGCAAGAAGGCAGCGGCTACTTTAAGATTGAGGGTACTACTGGCTTTGTTGTACCTGTTGGAGCAAACAACAACCGGCCGGCAGCGGCGTACCGCGAAACTGGAATGACACGTTATAATACAGAACAAAGATATTTAGAAATATGGGACGGGTTTAGTTGGGTGTCTGTAGCAGGTGCAACGGGCTCAATTAGCTTTGCTGCTGCTGAAGACTTAGCAATTGAATACGTACTAACATTGGGATAATAAAAAATGGCAACGCAATTTAAAAATAAAGTAGTAAAGGAAGTAGGACCAATTCCTATACTTGCATTAGAAACCGACGCAGCTACACGTTCGACAATAATTGGTCTTAATATGGCTAACTTAACAGAATTTGTAGTATATGCAAGTATACTAATACATGATGATACTAGTGTTGAAGGATATTTTATGAAAGATGTTATGGTGCCGCCAAATAGTAGTTTGCATGCACTAGCAGCAGGCGAAAAATTAATACTTGCTCCAACAAATCAATTGTATCTAGTTGCTGATCAAGATGAAGCATTAGACGTAGTTATAAGTTACGTAGATATTGTATAAGGAATAAA